>SDBU01000144.1_pt1 | contig 97863 bp, 95 predicted proteins | sample 2277071 | NCBI WGS metagenome assembly SDBU01 (sample SAMN10397929, study PRJNA504765) | marine sediment metagenome | isolation source: marine sediment core GS08_GC12, 126 cmbsf | place: Arctic Ocean: Gakkel Ridge, Loki's castle | collected 2008
TGAAGCCGGCATGATGAGACCAGCCTCTCCACCATGGGAACCAGGAATGCGCCCTCTCCACATGCGGGCTCGATGGCTACCAGGTCCGCTAGATCGCGACTTGGCTCGTACCCCGCAAGGTCGAGAATGAGCTCAACCACCCATCGACGGGTAAAGACGGCACCGTGCTGTACGTCAAGCGATTCAGTTTCAACGATCGGATGTAGCTCGGCTATCTCGAGCTGTTTCGAAAGCGTACGAGAAGCAGGTTCCGGTAGCTTGGCTGCAGGTTGCAAGTTACTAGTACTCATTAGTTCAGTGTATGTTCACTCCCATGGTTGAACGACACAAGTACTCAGTGTTACAAATGAGCACCAATAGTTTGCAGTCTTTCCGATGCGTATTGAATGTTGCCACGTCGAGCGGACCTCATCTTGGGTAAAACTTGCAGCTCGGCAGTCGCTATCCGGGCAACGTCTTGCTACAGCGACGTACCACGTGACTGCGAATACATATCACTCTTCCGCCATAATTTGCCAAGCTCATACATCAGCGTCAGTCCCTCTCCTTGCTCCCAACGGCTAATCCGACGATTTGATGCAATGAGTACAGGTACGTTCGACATTGCAAGGGCTCCAAAGAGAGCCAAGAAGAAGCCGATTCCGATGACAGCGTCGTCGCCGGAAAGAATAAGGATAACTATCGCCAAAAACGCGACTGCTGTAACTGATAAGCCACAAAGAACACGTCGAAGGATGTCTTTGGCGAGATCGCCTTGCGAGGCTTCATATGCGCCAGAGGGTGCCGGAGTGAACTCCCACTTATCGGGCATGGCCACTCCCGGGAACGGAGGTCCGAGTATTGACACAAGGGTCATGAATAATAAGAGAGCAATGAAGATTTCAAACACGAGCAACACACTCGTCCCGGTCAGGAGTGCGGCGCCCAAGAAGGCAAAGCCAAGTCCCAGATCGATAAAGATATTTACGCGATATCGCACACGAAGCGGTGCCAGTGGTTTCATGTATGCGCCCCTCCCCTGGGCATCCCTTCATGATACTTGAGACCGCGATATCAAACTGACCCATGACCGCCGTGCGGCCTCGGGTATTATTTTGAATTGATGGGTCACTTTGTCTACAACAGCAGTCCCCGCGTATTTCGAGACTTCTGGTGCTCCCGCGCTCGCTTTCAGCGAACTAAGACCGGCTGCCTGCGCTAGCCGTTGCTTCAGTCTTGCGCAGGAGGCCGATCGCCAAGCGATCGAAGGGAGCTTCTGTGCCACGTCATACCCATCCGAAACCCCGGAGTAAACATTCGCGGGGCCATTATACGCTACCAGGCGCACCGTTACGCACACCGGCGCTGGGCTCGCGCTAAACGCCTCTGGAGTACCCCATTCGATCTGACTTACGACCCGTACGGTTTTCTACCCCGACCCAGCGAGAGTGAGCTGGAACGTCTGCAAGTAACTCTCGGACAGAGTGGACCCGTTTACTTTATCCATCCTGAGGTCGCCTGGAAGGTGGGTGAACCCTTTGCTCCCTGGCCGTTCAACCGTCCACGCAGCAGTTTTGCTCGGAACCCGTGGAACCTCTGCTCGTGCTGGATGTGTGCCAACGATCCCGAAACCAGTCGCCAGCGCCGTGCACGGGAGAAGAGCGCCTTGCGCCTCGAAGTTGCCGAAGCAATTGATGAGCGGTGGTCGCAGAGGCTTTGATTAGAAGTAAGTGACCTTTAGGTTATGAGGACAACGGAATTTCAGAACTGAAAGACCGGAGTGAATTTTAGGCGGGCAGCGCCTATCTCCTCATTGTGCTCGGAAAAGTAGTTGACCGTGATTGTTAAGCACCTGCAGCTCAGTTAGGATCAATCGCATGGAGGACACGTTTACCGTAGCGCTTGTCCTGGCAAGCTCTTGGGTTTCAGAAGGTGGCTGAAGAATCCGATGCACTGCGTGCAGAGTATGATCGGCTTTTTCAAACCGGCAGATATAGACTGGGCGAAGAACAAGTTGAGGCCGATTCATCTCCTGGCGAGGATGGAATAGGACGAGGCATCAGTGCTGTTATCAGGCTAAGCCCCAGCACCGCTTGCAGATTGTGTGAGGTCACGTCCTCACTCCATGCTCTGGCAGGACCTAAGCACTTTGCCTACCGGGAAGATGACCTACATATAACAGTTTGTTCATTGAGTTCCTGTCGTGAGGTTGCTGAGGTTGACAACTTACGCGTGGCTGACTACGTGAGAATTCTTCGAGGCATCGCAAAAAGATACAGAGAACTTAGGGTGCACTTTCAAGGACTGACCGCTTCGTCGAGTGTGGTCATGGCGCAAGGTTGGCCCGTTGGGCCTTCCTTTCAGAGTTTTCGGCAGGAGTTGCGCGAGTGTCTATCCAATGAAGACCTGTTAGATGAACCAGAAAACGGGGAGGCTCGCACGATGGCTCACTGTAGCCTCGTAGTTTTTTCAGACCCAGTCGACAATCCAGCCAAGCTAATCAACTTTATCGACACTCACAGGGATACTGAGTACGGATCTTCCGTCGCTCGAGCCATTGAAGTTGTACGGTATGAGCGCACTCCCCATAGTGTTGACTCTGACACCATCACAACGATTCAGTTGGGTTGATTAGGTCAACGCGTAGGTAGAGCATTTGGTCCCCCAGGCTGACGCCGAGATACCACCACCAACAATAATGGGAACATTTTGGGAACATCAGGGCGCAGATCAGCGCATAAGTGCGCCCTACGGCGTTTCTTGGAATTAGCTGCCAAAGCCGGTGATGTCGCGGAATTAACGTTGCTTGAGTCGGTTTTCTTAGGCTTCTTTTTCACACAAAACCGTTTTTGTAAACCTGAGGTCAGGAGTTCGAGTCTCCTCTCCGGCTTGACTGTAAGTCCGCCTGCCCCGAACGAGTGGGTGGGCTTTTAGTTCTAAAAGTCGGGGATGGGCTCGAACTCCTGAAGGGAGATCGCATGGTTACCTAAAGTTCCCTATTTAGACAGCCCGATCAGAGACTGTCACAGCGCCCGGTCAATCGTCATCATCATCGTCATCGTCGTCGTCATCATCGTCGTCATCGTCGTCATCGTCGTCATCGTCGTCATCGTCGTCGTCATCATCATCGTCGTCATCATCATCTTCGTCATCGTTTCCAGGTGTGGAGTGATCAGTACCACCGCTTCCTCCGGATCCACCACCTTCATCTCCGCCTCCCGCGGAACCGTCGTCTACAGATCCACTGCCACCACCTACTGCCGCGGATTTGCCAGTTCGTTCGCGCCTGGTATTCGAGTCGTCCCGAACGCTTGCGTCCTTTGTCCCTTTGTCGCCACTGCTGTCGCCGGCCGGTGGAAGGGACGCTGCCGGTGGTGCTGAATTCTCATCACCTGTTCCTTTGCTCCGGTCGGTGGATGCATCTCCGTCACGTTGTGTACGATCAGACGCACTGTTGTGGACTGAAGAACTCTCGGGTCCATGCGCTGGTTGAGACAGCATGGCGGCAAGCGCATCACCGGTGAGACCAAATGCACCCGGCTTGTCGACCAAGCCGACGTTTGCGGCCGTCGCCTCCGCTGCTCCACGATCTGCATTTCCAAACTCCACCGCTGCAGAAATACCGCCAGCGGTAAGCGCGACTACCGCAACGACTTTTATGCTGGCTGCCATGTCCCCGCCACCCGGCATAGTCGTGCCCACCACTTGAATCTGACGTCCAAGCCACGAGAATGGCAGAAATGCTGAAAGCCTGCCTCGTAAAGAGTTGCGCGCATGGTAGATGAGGTCTTTCACGGTCCTTTGACCAGTTTGAAGTCGCTGGGCAACCTCTGCGTGTGATCGTCCTTCAAGCTCACTCATAACCAGTGCGGTCTTCTGTCTGCGAGGCAGGCCGGCAATATTTTGCACAAGTTCACGCAACCGCTCAGTCTGAGCGATTTTTTGTGGCGGCTGCATAACTCCGTCAAAGTCGTCCGGTATCTGCTCGTGATCTGGTGGAGCGCGACGCAGGTTATCGACGGCTGCGTTGTGTGCTATTCGAAAAAGCCACGGCTTCAAATCCAGCTCATCGTCCGCATCTTTCATTGCACCGAAGGCGTTCGCAAGCGTTTGCTGCACAACATCGTCTACGGCAGCCTCCCCAACCAGCCCACGACAGTACCGGCGAAGCTTGAGGCGATAACGCGTATCAAGCTGACAGAAGGCTTCCGATGATCCGGTTCGCGCGAGATCGACCAGATAACGGTCGTCTGCGCCCTTTAGGCCGGTTGCTGGGGACTTGGTCACGGGAGACATCTATTCACCTTGCCATCTACTCATAAACTACGCCTCTGAGAGCGCCACATGGGCCAGATCAACGATTGTTCGATGCCAAGTCAGTGTTTCTAGACTGCAAATCATCGGGTTATCACGTACTCCCAAGTAAGAGATGCACCGTTTACTGCACCCGCCGTGATGTTGCACAGACGCACCGCAAGCCTGTCTGTCGCCGTTTGAATCACCGAGCCGGCCATAAGTCCTGCCTCCAGCGTGCTGGGTGGATTTACAATGGATTGATCACCGATTGCAACTCCTGAAACGCTCGATGCGGCCGACAGTTCAACCGAACAGGTCCCAGCCGCAATGCTTGCCGGATCGATTGCCACCGAACCGCTCAACACACCGATGTCGGCGGCGAGAAGCGATCCATTGCTGACTTCGCTCGCTCCCACTGCACTCGCTGCAATCTCAGCGGAGGCAACAGAGTCAGTCGCCAGGTCGGCGGAGGTGAGCGAATCGGCTGCGACCTCGTCGGTGCTAACCGCACCTGTTGCGATCTTCGCAGCGGTCACAGCGTCGGCTGCCAGGTCACCGGTCGCCACGCCCAGGTCGGTGAGCTCGCTGGTGCCGACCACACCGGTCGCGATCTTTGCAGCGGTGACGGCGTCGGCTGCCAATTCACCGGTCGCCACTGCAAGAGCTGCGATCTCGGCAGAGCCGACTGAGTCGGTCGCCAGGTCGGCGGAGGTGAGCGAATCGGCTGCGACCTCGCTGCTACCAACGGCACCGGCAGCAATCTTGGAGGAGGTGACGCTGTCCGCGGCCAGCTTTGCGCTGGTGACGGAATCATCGGCCAACCGATCATTGGTCACGGCACTCACTGCCAGCTTGGCGCTGCTGATCGCGCCGTTGGCCACCTTGGCCGCCAAGACCGCGCCGTCCGCCAGGTGTTCTCCCTTGATGGCACCGGCCGTCAGTGCCAGAGCCGACACGACACCCTCTGCGATGTCGGCCGCTTGGATCGAGCCGTTCCTGATGTGAAGCGACGTTATGACCGCGTTTGCGATGTGCTCGGCCAGAACTGAACCTTGATCGAGTGGTGCGCGGGGATTTTCTTTTGAAACCGTGAAGGTCGTACTCTTCTTGCCGCGGCCACCGCGATTGCGTGTGTACACTGTAAGCCTGTAGGTACCTACTTTTACTTTGTTTCCGGAGCGCTGACGCCCATCCCAGCTGAACCTGACCTTCCCCGCCCCCACGGTCCTCGACTTGCGCATCACCACACGGGTCTTTGCCACCTTGACTTTGATGTGGGCGCTCTCAGACACTTGAAAAGTGATCTTCAATCGCTTCTTTCCCTCGGGGTTGTACGGATCAGGTGAAGCAGTGAGGCCGATTATCTTTGGCGCAGCAACAGCTGCACTTGACATAACGGTGAGCGCTGCAACCACGACAACCGTTGCAGCAAACAAAATGTAGATTCCCGGATATTCTGTTAGTCGATGTTTGGCTCTTTCAAAAACCATCTTGCCCTCCTTGGCTTGTGAATTCGACCTGTAACCGTATGAATTTACTTCAACCTATAAAAGGATGCACCTGATCTTTCCGATCGCTTTTTACCCCTCTACCTATAACAACGCAACCAAAATGAAAAAATCGCATGAAATTTGTATTCACTCAACAAGACCAGACAGTCTTTTCCGGTCCTCTCCACAAGTGTGCCCTACGGCGTTTCTTGGAATCAGCTGCCAATGCCGTTGGTGGCGCGGGGGTACGGCCCCCCCCTCCTTCTCAAAACAGCCGCACCTTTCTCAGTCCGAATCTGCTCATATAGATCCCTGATTGAGCCCTGCGCTAGCCTCCCAGCCTATGTCTCAGTCGATCGGCGATTTTCTTCCGCTTGCTGTCGGTATCGCAATCAGCCCGATTCCGATTGTTGGTGTCATCCTCGTGCTTTTCTCCGCTCGTGCACGATCAAACGGTCTGGCATTCGCGGTCGGGTGGGTCGTGGCTCTTGTCGCGGTTGCAGTGATCGTTCTCGTGGTTGGTCAGTCTCTCGACATCGGCTCAAAGGGATCTTCGTCTGGGCGGGCTTGGCTTCATATCGGTCTAGGCGCACTGCTGGTGCTCATGGCGCACCGGCATCGCCGGAAGAGATCAGCCGACCAGGATGAGGTACATCTGCCCAAGTGGATGTCACGAGTCGAGGAGATAAAACCGATTGGGTCTTTCGGTCTAGGCGCCGCACTTGTCGCGCTGAATCCCAAGAACCTTGTTCTCGCGATCGCCGCTTCCGTTCAGATCGCCCAGGTAAATCTGAAGACCGGAGGCGACATTGCCTCGATTGCTGTGTTCACCGTCATCGCCAGCATCACGATCCTCGCGCCGGTCGTCTGGGTAGTGATCGCAGGAGACAGCGCTGCAGCGACTCTCGAAGGACTGAAATCCTGGTTCATCAAACACAACGACGCGATCATGATCGTGCTGCTGCTCGCCTTTGGAGCGCTCCTCATCGGCAAAGGCATCGCTGCGCTGTAGGTAGGTTTCCAGCTTCTCCGAACAGACGGGGAGCATTGGCGAGATGCAGGTCCGAGGAAGTCACGAAAGTCGACTGCAACCGGTTGATCGCCGGATCGGATCAAACAATTACAGGCAGTATTACTCGGAATGTCGATCCCTGGCCAGGCTTGCTGTCAAACTCGATATGGCCGTCGTGAACGGAAACCAGCTCGCGTGTAACCGCCAGGCCTACACCGGCACCACCGGTGGCAAGCTTGCGCGCTTTCTCCCCCCTCCAGAATCGCTTGAATATCTGACCCCGTTCTTCTGGCGCTATGCCTATTCCGGTGTCAATGACCTCCAGCACCGCACAGTCGTTTCTAACCTCAACGCGCATAGTTACACGGCCCTCCGGGAGCGTGTAGCGCAGTGCGTTTGAAAGCAGGTTGTCGACTATCTGATCCAACCTTCGAGCATCTCCACTTATCTGCACCGACTCGAGTTCTTGGTGAAACGAGACATCTTTTGCGGTGAAATAATCCGCATAGGTCTCCGCTCTACCACGGGCGATCTCGGCCAGATCAACCGGTTCTTTGGCAACGAACAGTTTGGGCTGGTCGGCCTCGGCAAGCCTTTCCAAATCGTCGATCAGGCTTGTTAGTCGTAGAGCTTCAGTGTGCAGAGCCTGAAGATTGCGTTGCTCGTCATCTAGAACACCGTCCTGAGCAGCTTCGATTCTCGACACAATGCTCGCCAGGGGTGTGCGCAACTCGTGCTTAATGTCAGCAACGGTCTTCTTGCGAACGGCCTCTTCCTGTTGCAGTGAATTTGCAAGTTCCCCAAGGGCACTACCCAACTGCTCGATCTCCGCGCCGCCGCCACGGTTCACTCGCACTGACAGATCGCCCTTTGCCATCTGCAAAGATGCGTCGGTCAAGCGTCTCAGCGGCTTTGCGAGCGATACGGCAATGATTATGCCCAGCATCAGACCAAGCGCCGCCGCAAGCGCAGCGGCAAGCACATGCAATCGATTCAGGCTTCTACTTAGATCTCGGTCAGCGGCTGTCAGAAGCTTCCCGTTCCCAGGTGCAATAACGATGGATCCGACATTGCGCCCATTTACCGTAACCGGTGCGCGTGCCTTCTCAGTCGCTCGGCTCACTGTGTCTGCTTCCGAACCCGGTAAAACCTTGTCATTGCGGGAGTAGACTGCTGCTGCGAATCCACCCACCTGCGCACTGTGCTTTAAATCACGCACAATGTCCAGGTTCCATCGACCGCGTTCTCTATACAGGCTGGCGGCAAGTGTCGCGCTGTGCTTTGCTGCAGCATCCAGACGATTCCGAGCATGATCGGAAAGCTGACTCTCAAGTCTCCAATTCGAAAGCAATGCTGCAAGCCCAACGGAAAAAATCGCAACCGCCGCGAGAGCGACGGTGAGTCGAGCGGTAAGTCCAAGCTGACGCACAACTACCACCGCGTCCCGGCCGGAACGATATACCTCTGGTTGACTGTTCTCTTATGAGTTCGACATGTCGTCAAACAATTCTTTCGGCTCGACGAACATCTCCTCGTACGCCTTCTCCCACTGTATCTTGCCGTTTGAATCGACCAGCATGAACGCGTGACCACCTCGGTCTGCGTGGCCCATGCCTCCTTTGCCCAGCATGTCATAGTCGGTTAGCATCGTACGATCTTCGTCGGCCAGCAACGGAGTGCGCTTGACGTTGAAATCCTTTCCTGCCCGCTTGAGAGCGTCTTCAGGGTCAGCGCTTATGCTCAGCAGCGAGATCTTGCGCTTGTTCAATTCTTTGGTCTTGCGCTCCAGCGCTGTGATCTGTGTTATGCAGGCCTGGCAAGAAACCCCTTCATGGAAAAAAAGCAGCATTTTCCTGCCTTTGTAGTCCTTATTTGTCAACGGCCTTCCAGATCGCGCATCTACTACATCGAATGCCGGCGCCTTCCCGGCGGCAAGCTCAGTGCTGGCATTCTCATTTGGCGCCCGGTCACCGCTCTCCTTTTCCCCTTCCTTGCCAACCACGCCCAGCACTACTACCACCCCTATTGCGACGATAGCCCCGCCGATGAGGCCCCAGGTCCACGGGTCACGCTTTTGCGACTCCGGGTTTCTACGATTATCAAGCTTGCTCTTGCTCATAATCAGGCTCCTTTCTTTCTACAACTTTGGTTTTACGAGTGATTCGATAGATGACGAAGGCCAGGAAGGCCAAGAACACCGCGAGAACTACGAAATCGGGCGTCTTGTCTCCGAGCCAGTTCAATTGCGTCTGTATCCAGGTGCCCAAACTGCGCTGGAATCCGGGCACCGCCGTGACATTGCCGGTAAGGCCGAGCACTGCCACCCCGATCCCGATCAGAACAAAGGCCGCTCCGGCTATCAGTCGCAGAAGGCCCATGCGCACGCTTCGCCCTCCAAGTCGCAGCGTTACCATGGGGTCTCGCAGCTGACGTTGGTAGCGCTGCATCAGCAGCGCGGCCAGCAGCAGCGGCGCCACCAGGCCAAGAAGGTATGCACCTCCCAGAATCGCCCCGCCGAGCGTGCTGCCGCTGAGCGCGGACAGCGCCACCACCCCTGCCAGTACCGGCGCGCAGCAGGCAGTTGCGGCACCGGCGAACACACCCATGAAAAAGACGCTTGCCACGTCTTTGCCGGTCCGTGGTTGAGGCAGAGCCGGAGACCACATCTTGCCGCGCAGCACCAATATGCCGACCACGATCATCATCGTGCCGCCGCCCACGAACAGCAGTGAGTGGTACTGGAAAATGGTGCTTGATATTGCCGCAACCCCGATTGTGATCGGCCACACGACCACTGCCACACCGGCAATGTACACAGCGGAAAGGCGCAGCACGTGCCATCGATGGCCTCCCGTGATACTCGCAAGGTAGGTTGGCAGCATCACGGTTGCGCAGCACGGAGCGAAGAAGGCGACCGTGCCCGCAATGAAGGCTGCGGCCATCGAGCCGCCTACGAACGTGTCAACCACGACCCAGCTCCTTCTTGAGACGTCGTTCGGACAGGCGCCCGTAGCTCAAGACCCTGTCTCCGCGCAGAAGGATGGGAGGGAAAAGCAAGGGATGAAGCTGGCCGAGGAGCCGGCCCTCCTCGCTTTCCAGTTTTACTTCCTTGACACGCAGGCTGTAGTCATTCCGCAGTGAGTTGAGAACTTTCTTGGCGTGATCGCAAAGTGAGCATTCCTCGGCGACGACCAATGTCAGGTCAACTGTTTGCGCTTGTGTTTTCGAGGACTCCATGCCGGCATTAACACCTGTTAATAAGCTTTGCTGGCAGGTGTGAAGGTTTTGTGAAGAAAGCGCTGAGCTTCCTAAAAGCTTCTTAAAACGCCGCGCTCTCAGGAAGAGCGCTCAACGCCGAGCCGGTAACCGACGCCGTGAACAGTCTCTACATATCGGGGTACACGGGAATCGTCCTCGATCTTCTTGCGTAGATTCTTGACATGGGCATCGATTGTGCGCTCGTATCCCTCGAAGTCGTAGCCCTGGATGCGGTTGATCAATTCGAAACGTGAATAGACACGTTGAGGATACTGAGCCAATGCAGCCAGCAATCTGTATTCGCTTGGCGTAAGGCTCGCCTTCGCACCCCTAACGTATACCTCGTGGCGAACGGTGTCGATCCTTAGCTTGTCGCCGTCAAAGGAGAGTTGCCTGACGAGTGGAATACCCTCGCCTCCCGTTCTTCGAAGAATTGCATGTGCTCTGGCAACCAACTCTCTTGAGCTGAATGGTTTGACCAGATAATCGTCAGCTCCCAGTTCAAGGCCCGCAACACGTTCATGCTCGCTCGACTTCGCCGTGAGCATCAGGATCGGCGTGTCTGAGCGGCTACGGATCTCACGGCATACTTCCTCGCCACTTACATCGGGCAGCATTAGATCGAGAACTACCAAGTCGGGGTTGTGCCGCTCAGCGAGAGCCAGTCCCTCTTTTCCACGGGTGGCAGTGAAGACTTCGAACCCTTCACGCTCGAAGTACGCACCAGTCACCTCAATGAGAGAGGCCTCATCATCCACGATAAGCACTTTCTTTTTCAATTCATCCCCTCTTTTTTACCGGCCGGGGATTCGGTATAGAACTGCACTTAGACTAGCGAGGTCGACACGCTTCGTACGTTGTGTAATCCGGTATACGGCGCTAACAGGTTCGCAAGGATCTTCCCTGGAAGGATGGCACGTTCACGCTAGATCAGTTTTCTTGCTGCTTAAAGGCTCTACCGCTTCTTCTTGGCCTTTTTCTTCTTCACCTTGACTACTTGGAAACGCTTGCGCTTGGGGTTTGAGGCATTGCCTGCGGAGTCTTTCGCGGTCGCGACTAGGCGATAGCTGCCTCGGGCTAGTTTTCGCTTGCCTATCCGGCCTGAGAAGGACACTTTGTTCGTGCCCTTTATTCCCGAGCGGGTAAGAATGCCGTTGTTCTTGTAGAAGGTGCAGCTTGCTTTGCGAATCTCGCTTTTTAGTTTCTTTTTCGAGAGCTTTTTCTTCTTGTACCTGCTCTTTATCTGGCCTGTGAGTTTACGCTTGTTTTTCTTCGTGCTTGATACGCAGGGCATCCTTTTGGTCTTGGTGCCCTTCTTGTCCTTCTGCTTGAGCTTTAGGCCTTTTAGCTTCTTCTCCATGGAGAGCTGGACCGTGGCGGCCTCTGAGAGCGTGTAGCGAATGACGGCGCCCTTCTTTACCTTCTTCTTGCTCACGGTCGCCCTAGTGGCGGTCTTCTTTGAGGAGAGTGCGAACTTCCCGGTGATATTGAGCGAGCTGATTGTGGGAGCAACGGTGTCTCGCTGTGTCGTGGGTGAGGGGGCAGGTGTGCCGCTACGGTCCGGAGGCTCAGGCGGTCTCTCCCACGAAACCGTGGAGTCGTCCGTGTATGTATTACCGAGCCAAACAGGGGCGTAGAAGACCCGTATCACGCTCATGCATGTACCGCCGCCGCCGCCGCAGTCGGAGCCGTATGCCTGCCAGTAGTTTCTCCCCGTTGGAGCGGATAGGTCAACTGTGCAGGGCTGACCCGGAGCCTGCACTGGTACCGGAGAAGGCGAGCCATCGGTAAGCCTTCCCGAAGGATCTACCGCACCGTCTCCGTTCATGAGCACATGAGAGTTCGAGCAGCTACCGGAGGTTGTGAACTGAAAGTGGACTGTGTTCGGTTCGTTGTCTTGGGCGACCTCTCCTTCGGCTGGGGAGATAAGTTCTATTCCGTTTGCTTGGGCGGAGGCAGTCGCTACTGCCAAAACCGTGGCACAGGCTGCCGCGACAGCCAAGAGCCAGTATATTCGCGACTGTATGTTTCTCATATTATCTCCCCAGATTTCGTGAGCATCTCACCGGTAATTATCAGCATTGAGGATTTTGTCAGGCTCACTATTTCTTCTTCGCCTTCTTTTTCTTTTTCTTCTTCTTGACGCTTTTCTTACACCACGCAATGCGCTTTTTGCCGCAGCCTAGAACCCTGGTCTTTCGGTACTTCTTGTAGATTTTGTCTCCGAAAAACTGGATCTTTACCTTGATGCGTCTCTTGCCTTTTCTTGGAATCTTGAATCTGAACGTTGCTTTGCCTTTGCCATCAAGTTGCTTTGACTGCTTGAAGCGCTTCCAGCCCTTTGGCCTTATTATCGAGGCCTTAAGGCGACCTTCGGCGAGCTTGGAGGTGGTCACTGTGAAGCGGAGGGTCTTGCCTTTTTTGCCCCTTTTCCCTTTGCGTTTGACGAGCTTGGCCTTCCTCAGCCTGAACTTGGGCTTAGCCTTGACTGACTCAACGGTAATCTGCTTCGAGATAATGTTGCCCGCGCGATCGGAGGCGTTGAGCGCTGTCTTGAAGCTTTTCTTTCCATACCTTTCTTTGCTCCTCGGCCTAATCACACCAGTGCCCGAGGATGTAGGAGCCAGCTGGTCGTTGGAGTAGGGCTTCAACAAGCCGAGGCTGGAAAGCCCAGAGATACCAGGATCGTAGGCACTGTATTTTATCTTGATTGTTTTGTTTGCTCGAATGCGAGTGGGGGCATCCACGTTCAATACTGGCGCTTGTGTATCGACCGTCGCCGTATAGGGTTGGCTGGCGGCTTCATTACCGGCCCCATCGACAGCTACTGTGCGAAAGGTGCAGGTGTGACCGTTTAGACATGTGTATCTGTGCGTTTTTTTGAAAGACATAGTGGTATGTGCATAAGTCTTCGTAGATTCATCTACCCAGCCACCATTTACCAGGCGCTGGTAGCGGTAGCCGCCGATTCCTGAGTCCACTGAGCGGCTTTCTTTGGCTTCAACGGCCAGTTTTATACGCTCACGAGACCAGAACTGCTTGGGCTTTGTACTGGTGGTGACCGTCGGTGGGACACCGTCGATGTGAAGCGAAAGCCAGGACATCATAGAGTCGTCTACATAATCGTCGGACGTGAATCCATCTGCAAAGACAATGAACTGGTTCGAAGTTGGACCTTCCGCAGCCCGCGCTTTCAAGCGCCAGCTTACCTTCGTGCTTTCCCAGGGACCGAGCGTGCCGACATCGATGTATACGCTGCCCGCCAAGAGAGTAAACCCATTTGGAAATGACACATCGGCATCTATGTCAGTAATTTCGTCGGAGCCGGTATTTGCAATAGTCGCCTTAAGCTCAACCTCACCGGAAGGCTTTACGTACTTACTCGAGAGCTCAAGATCCGATACCGAGATCCTGCTAGAAGCATGTGCTTGGCCAGCCGATAACCCCATAAAAAGCGTCAATGAAGCAAAGAGGGCACCAACGTAGAAGTGGATGGAGCCGCGGCCTTTTGAGTAGCTTACCCTCGAATCCATCGCTTTATGTCTTCCTCCTAGTTCGTATCCAGTCCTTGGTGTGTGAATCTCATAGATTCCCAACGACGGACTATTTCCTACCATCTAGATAGACGGTATGCCGGAGTATTTGTGACACCCAAATAGCTTCAGTGCATTTGTTTCAAACAAATCTGGGTATTGACCGCATGCGACTCGGGGGTAATCTGATATGTGCTCAATGCAAAAGAAGAGTCTTATATGAATGGAAAAGCTACATTTGCCGCCGGATGCTTTTGGGACATTCAGGATACGTTCCGCAAGGTAACCGGTGTGATTTCAACCACGGTCGGCTACACCGGTGGCGAGGTTGTAGAACCAACCTATGAAGATATCTGTACGGGCCAGACCGGCCACGCCGAAGCGATTGAGGTTAGGTTTGACCCAGACCAACTCTCATACGACGAGCTGCTACAGATTTTCTGGGAATGCCACGACCCGACTCAGCTAGATCGTCAGGGACCGGACGTCGGTTCCCAGTACCGCTCGGCGATCTGGTTCCACGACGAGGAGCAGAAGCGCATAGCTAACGCCTCAAAGGAAAAACTTGAAAGCTCTGGCTATTACAACTCGAGAATAGTTACGGAGATTGAGCCCGCTACGAAGTTCTACCCCGCCGAGGAGTACCACCAGAACTATTACGAAAAGTAGATGTCGCCAACCCAAAGGAACACGACTGGTGAAAATATTTATGACGAAACTTCGTGTGGATGTCGCGAGCAATGTCGTCTGCGACAATGCGCGCACTATCTACCGGCTCAACTAAGGGCCTGTCAGTCGCCGGCTGGCTGAATATCTCCGCCTGAAATAGCAACGACCTTTCCGTCTATCACGGTAAAGACGAGCGCTGGGAAGGTCCCGGGCCTTCCCTTGGAGAGCATGTGCGCACCACTGCCAATCGGGAACGGCCTCAGTCTCTTCCTATATCGTCTCTTGATCGGTGCGTATGGACTTCCCACCTTGTAGCCGGAACTGGTCGAAAACTTCGATGAGTCTGTCTCGTAGCCGACCATCTTGTCGGTTTTCGTATCGAAGTAGATTCGCAAGGATTTGCCCGAGTAGTTCCAGGCCCAGTCGAGCTGCGGCGCCGGCCCGCTGCCGAAGTTGACTTCCCGCTTGGTGTCCGGCTTGCCGAACCTGTCCTCCACCTCATCTTCGGTCATATCCATCTTCACGTCTCCGATGCCGTCCGCCTCCAGAGATCCACTTGGGCTCTTCGGCGATTGATCGCTTCCGTTTGACACGTACAGCGTCACCTTCAAGCCTTTTTTAACCTCCGACCCGCCCTTTGGCTCGGTCTTGATAACCCTTCCTTTCTCAACCGAGTCGCTGTGCTCTTCCAGTTTGCTTGTCTCGAGATCGAGCTGCTCGATCTCGGTCTCTGCGTCGACTAGAAGGTCGTTGTTTACGTCGGGAACATTGACCGTCTCACTTATTGTGGCCGTCGTCTGAGTCGCGGTAGTCCCCGTTGTCTTGTCTTTATCGTCTCCGCCGCAGCCGGCTACGATGGCTACAGAAACCGTGACAGCGAACATGCTTACCAGGGCCTTCTTCATGGTTGCCCATCGTAACTAGATCTTTATATCTGTGCAACGTCTGCAGGCTCAATCGCCAGTTACAACGAAGGCCATTAAAGGAAATTTCCTCCCTGCGGAGTATCGAGGAGTGAATATCCATGACGTGGGCTAGAAAATGGAAGATGCGGGAGTACGTGCTGTCGAGCCTGTGGCTCATTCCTGCGCTGTTTGCCCTGGCTGCGATCTTGGCCGGAATTCTCCTTCCGGGCCTCGACAAAACCCACAACGAACCGGAGGCTGTCAAGTTCAGCACAAGTGCAGCCACATCTGTTCTTTCGTCGATCGCCGCCGGAATGATCACCTTCACCGGCTTCGTCTTTTCTATCCTGCTCGTCGCCGTACAGTTCGGCTCCAGCCAATTCTCACCCCGCCTTCTACGTACTTTCCAGCGCGACACAACGACCAAAGTGGCACTCGGCGTGTTCATCGCGACGTTCACGTATTCGCTGCTTGTCCTGAGTGATGTCGGGTCAAGAGCCGATGATTTCGTCCCGTCAAACTCAGTCTCAGTTGCGATCCTGCTTCTGCTGGCATGCGTCGGGATGTTTCTGAAGTTGATCCACAACGTGACCCAGGGCTTGCGCGTCGCATCGGTCGTGAGCCTGCTTGGAAAGGATGCTCGCGAAGTTATCGATACGGTCTACCCAGACCCAGCAGTCGACCCATCGAAAGATCGTGAACCAACGGCAGGGAGCATTCCCGACGAACCGACCCGCACCGTTCGTTACGCAGGCAAGCCGGGCGTGCTCCAGTCAATCGACACTCGCGGTCTTTTGAAAAAAGCAAGTGAGGCTAACGCAGTATTAGAGCTGATACCTGCAGTCGGTGATTTTTTACCTTCGGATTCGCCGCTCTTTCATGTCTACGATAACGGCCGTCCGATCGCCGAGAACACACTGCGCACATCGATCGGGATCGGCGATGAACGCACGCTTAGACAGGATCCTGCGTTTGCGTTCCGGCTCCTCGCAGATATCTCCTCAAAGGCACTCTCACCTGGAGTAAACGACCCAAGCACTTCGATCCAGGCGCTCGACCAGATTGAAGAACTGCTGCGCCTAGTTGCAAACAGGCGACTGATACCTGGCGTCATCCGCGACCAGGAAGACCGCGTCCGCCTCAAATATCGCACGCCTGCGTGGGAGGACTTTTTGAGCCTGGCAGTCGATGAGACCAGACAGTTTGGCGAGGGATCCGTGCAAGTTGCGCGGCGCCTACGTGCTCTACTGGAAGATCTTCTCGAGGTGATACCTCTCTACCGCCAGCCGGCGGTCCTCGAGAAACTACAACTTCTGCAGTCGAGCGTTGGCCGCGGCTTCAGCGACGAGGAGGACCGAATTAGCGCAGCAACCGGAGACAAGCAGGGCATCGGCTCCTCGCGCGTCGGCGTCTAGAGACTCCGCCTGTTTGGCCTGAAGGTCAAACAATGCCGTAGACTTTGAATCGATGGCACGGATTCAGATGAGAGTGGATCAAGAGATCGGCCCGGAAGCGATCGAAGAGGTGCTTTCAAAAGCAAGGGTTGGAAGGGTCGGGGTCATATCCGAAGGCGAGCCGTACGTAGTTCCGATGAACTTTGCACACAAGGACAACCGGATCTTCGTTCACGGTGCAGATTCTGGTCGACTAATCGACGCTATTCGAAGTGAGAGCCGAGTCTGCTTTGAGGTGGATGAGTACATCGAGACGATCACGGACCCGGTTCTCTGCCACTTCGACACCAGATACTTGAGCGTGATCGGATTCGGCACTGCCAGAGTGATAGATGACCTTGAGGAAAAGACCGAGGCCCTGAGGGTGGTGGCGAGCAAGTATTCCACCGATGAAAAGGGAATGAAGCTTCACGAAACGACGGTCGAAAAGTACCGCGCCACCGGGACCGAAAGCCCGGTCGTGGTGTTTGAACTGACCCTTGATCAAATAACCGGGAAAGCCAACCCCTAACGAAACAGGCTCCTGGCAAGAGGCTATTACTTGTAACCCACTCCTGAGTTCAACTCTATCTGGCTTGGCATGAACGTCCCGCTGCCGCGTGCCACCTGTTGATCCTCACTGTCAAATAGCTCGGCCTCAGCGATGAACAGCCTCTTCGACCGATGCACAACTCGGCCCACAGAGCGCAATACACCTTCTGTAACGGGCCTGACCATGTAGATGTTGAACGAGACGGTAAGTGGAAATACATCCTCCATGATCGAGTTCACAGCGAAAAAGGCCGCGTCGTCGAGTGCTTTGAAGTACGTTGCGCCATGCACCGCGCCGGCAGCGTGGAAGAACTTCTCCTGCACGGGAATCGTTATCACTGCCTGCCCCTCCGACACCTCCATCTCCGGCTCGAAGTAGGCATTGGTTGGAGCGGACGCGTACATTCGCTCGAGCCTCCGATAGTGCTCTTCGTCAGCCATTCATACTCCCACTGTCATTCGGATCTTCTATATGCATCTATTCCACTATCTGAACCATCGAATTCTCGCCAAAGGGCGATGTATAGTCGATTCCGATCCGCCTGTAAACCGACTCTGGGACAGAGATATCAGCGAGGTACAGCTGTCCAACTGCCGGGATCGCACTTTGAGCTCGAAGTCCCTCTTTGGGCAGAGCCAACGTCAGTGTGGCTTCCGCTTGAACACTCGGTGTTTTCAATGACCCGATTGAAAGCTCGAGCCCTGACGGATTGTCCAGTGACAGAGTGCGAGATCCCGATATCTTCTTGATTATCCGTGCAACCTCACCCTTTGGATCACCCCTCTGGCTGTAACCCAAAAGCGCGTCGACAACCAGGTCTTTTCCTCCCGTCTGGACGGCATCGCTATCTGCAAATCCAACGCCGATCTCGCAAATTATCCTGTACTGCATCCGCGTGACGGGTGCCATCTGCTCTACAGAATTGCTGATGCAAACTTCAACCTCTGCTCCTGCGTTTACAAGGTGCCGGGCCGCTACAAGACCACCTCCGCCGTTTCCCCCGGGCCCGGCGATCACCAGAATCTTTCGACCGGATACCGATCCACCGAGCATGTACCTGGTAAGACGTGCCGTGTTCCTACCGGCATTCTCCATCATCATGGGCAACGTAATCCCGATCTCTTCGATCATCAGGCGATCGACCTCACGCATCTGGTCTACCGAGATCCAGGGAAGAGATGAGGCTGTGAGCTTGGGGAACATGCGTTTAACCGGAAATCGACGGAAGCTGTATCGTTGTCATCTGGCTCCTTTATTTAATACGATGCCGGTATCAAGCCCGTTACTTTCAGCGCCGACTGCCGGCTAAAGGCCCGCACTCCCGCGAGCGAGGATCCGACTCATAGTCTCGCCCAGTTCCTCCGGAGTCCAGCTATCTGGTTCGTCAAGCATCAGCTTGGCAGCGGCATCGCCCGCCGCGAAAATAACACGGGCGAGCAGCATTCCCAAACGTTCGCGGTCACCTACACCTCGCTCTGATAAGTATCTCTTAACGATTTCGCAGACCATCTCAATCTGCCTCTCTCGAACCTGATGTGCGCGCTTGGCTATTTCTGGAATCCCTCCCTGGTCTGCAATATAGACCGCCTTCCATGAAAGCGGATTTTCTGCGACTGCCTTGAATGATGCCGTGAAACTGTCCGCAAGCAGTTGCTCGATATCGTCAAGGTCCGGGTCCTTGGGAAAGGCCTCCGCAACCTGTTTGAGAATGTGCTCCTCTTCCCTCTTGATCAATTCCATCAACAGCGCTTCCTTGTTGGGAAAGCAGTCATATAGAACCGGCTTGGTCACTCCTGCGGCACTTGCAATCTCGTCCATCGATGTCTCGCGATAGCCGTTCTCGACAAACAACGGGAGTGCAGCATCGAGTACGAGGGGACGGCGGATCTTCGGACCAAGTTGTTCGGCTCTTGGACGTTTGCTTGATGTCTTGGCAGGCATGTGAGTCTTCCACACGATAGCTATCAACAAAAAACACTGTGACATACGCACACAGAGCCTACTATCGAGTAGCTTGTGTGCTACTTTATCCTACTCGTCAGTAGGTGTAGAGGCAAGGGGAGTTGTAATATGAGCACGGCACTCGCAGCAGAAACTTTGGATCCAAAACTCGATCATGTTCAACGCGATCTGGTTGAAGACAGTGACCTGGCATTTGCCGGTGTTGCCAGACAGGCCGAGCTGGTGCGCAGCGGTGAGATATCCAGCCGCGAGCTCGTCGAGTATCAGCTCAAGCGAATTGAAAAACTCAACCCGATTCTGAACGCCTTTCGCACAGTGTTTACAGAGCAGGCGGTTGTAGACGCGGATAAAGCCCAGAAACGACTCGATTCAGATGACGATGCACCACTCTTGGGCGTACCGATCGCAGTAAAAGACGACACCGATGTTGCAGGCATATCGACGATGCACGGTACGGGAGATGACCATGGACCGGCATCAGAAGATGCTTCGGTTGTAAGAAGACTTCGTGAGGCCGGCGCGATAATCATCGGTAAGACGAATCTGTCGGAGTTTGGCGCCTTACCGATTACCGAATCGGCAACGTGGGGAGTCACACGCAATCCTTGGAACCTGGAAAGAACCCCGGGAGGATCCAGTGGCGGTACCGCAGCCGCCGTAGCGTCCGGATGTGTCGCTGCAGGATTGGGGTCGGACGGAGGCGGCTCAATTCGAATCCCATCGGCATGCTGCCACCTCTTTGGGCTCAAGGCGCAGAGAGGTACAGTCTCGATCAAACAGGCGCCGGAGCACGGCAACGATTGGAACGGTGTTCCGCACATTGGGCCGCTGACCCGAAGTGTCGAAGACAGCGCGATAATCCACGATGCGATCATCGGCGAGGATCCCGGCCACACGATCCCCTCTCCCCCACCTACTGAAAGTTTTACGGAGGCCGCGCGGACTACGCCGCCAAAATTGAGAATTGCCATATCTTTCAAGACTTACGTACCAGTTCCACGAGTCCCGGTGCCGGTCCGAGACGAGGTACGTGAGCCCGTTTATCGAATGGCGGATCTTCTCCGCAGCCTCGGCCACGAGGTTGTCGAACGGGATGTTGACTACGGACTGAGCGGGCCTGGACTACTTGCCCTAATGCTAAATGGTATGAAACGAGAGCTGGGAAGCAATTACAAAATCAGCCGTCTCGAGCGTAGAACACAGGCATCCTGGCGCTTGAGCAGACGTGTGGGGACAGAGGCAGCAAGAAAGTGGGCGTTTGCGCTTCAAAGAAAGGTAACTGAACGCGTCGATGAAGCATTCAAAGAAATTGACATCCTCATCACCCCGGTCATTGCAAAGAAACCGATTGAAGTTGGATCCTGGGAGGGTCGGGGTACGAACAGCACTTTTATTCGAACTCTCGGTTTCATGCCCTTCACTCCTGTTCAAAACTTCACCGGTCAGCCGGCGGCCTCCATACCCGCGGGGATAGATGAGGATGGATTGCCGCTCTCCGTCCACCTTGTCGGTCGCACGAATGACGAGCCAACGCTCATCTCATTGGCGGCCCAGATAGAAAGAGAGCAACCCTGGGCTCACCTGAGACCACCGGTCTCGTGAATACCAAGACATCGGATCTTAAATCCCTTGCAGAACCGGGCTAGGTTTCACCTACCTGCCAAGAAGCTTGACATAGTGCCTGTGCTTATCGGCCTCTACCATTACCTCGGCTCTACAGGAGGGACAATTTTCATGGTGCGAAGAACCTCGATCACGTAGCTGTCTTCCCAGGGTCGCCGGAAACAACCTGCTCAACATATGTGTGCCGTCCAGGCATATTTCGGACCCACTGCGATCACCGTTCCGCTTGTTTCCGTTAGTTTGATAATCACTATTCATACAGACTCCTTGCTACGACAAACTAGATCTACACCTATTCCAACGTGCACCGAACTCATCGGAAAACCATCTAATTGGAGTATCAGCGACGCTCGTCACATTCGCGGCAACCAGCTCACAACGTATTAACAACCGATTGTGGTGCGGGCGCCAGAACTATTCAGCACGAGCCCCTTACCTTAGGGCACAAAGCGGTATCCGACTCCTCGCACAGTTTCAATCCTTAGAGGGTGATCGGATTTCTTTTCTATTTTCTGTCGAAGTCTTCTTACCAGCTCGGTCACAGTCGACGGATCCTGCCACTCGGCCGAAGATTCCCATACGTTTTCCAACAACTGGTCGCGTGAATATACGCGCTTTGGATACGAAGCCAGGTACACCAAGAGATCGAACTCTCGAGAGGTCAAGCGCACGGGCTTGTCATCAACTTCAACTTCCCGAGCGTCTTTATCAATCACAAGGCCATTAAATTCCAGTTTGGTCGTCCCGGGGCCCTGGATTTCCGTTCGGCGAAGCACAGAACGAACGCGCGCAACCAACTCGCGAGGAGAAAACGGCTTGATCATGTAGTCGTCAGCACCCATTTCAAGCCCAACGACACGGTCGGCCTCACCTGTCCGTGCGGTAACACAGATGATGGGAACTTGGCTCACACGACGCACGTTTGTGAGAATCTCCAGACCATCCACATTGGGCAATATCAAGTCCAGCAGTATCAGGTCAGGCTCCAGCCGGCTCACGGCAGGAAGCGCATCCTTCCCGTCCATCACAATCTCCACACTGAAGGCCGAGCTCTCCAAAGCTTCCTTTATGAGCCCACTTATATCTTTATCGTCCTCGATGACAAGAACCAGAGACTGGCTTGTCTCAGCCTCGGTTTCATCTCTGTCTGCCAGTTCGGCCATGTTGAACCTTGTTTCGGTGCTTACAACCATTCGGTGTAAATCCTTTCAATATGATAGGGCTTAATCTGGACCCGATCAATCGCGATTGTCGATGTATGTATGGCAAAACGAGCATAGAAGTAAGAAAACCCCCTCCCGCAGGGGTTCTCACCGCTGCAGAGGGGGAGGAGTTGAAGGGACGGAGAATGGGATCCATATGTACCTCCCCCTGTGCAGCGACACTCTTTGCGATGCGAAGGAAACTCGCGAAAAACTCTGGGTATGCGTCTGGCTCTCCAATATGAATTGACGGGATCAATGTTTTTGGGCGTGACATGGAAGCTAAACACATACCCTTTCAGACCAAATACATCACCTCATCTTGAAGAAGAAGTGCCTGCCGAACAGCCTTCTTCTCGCTCGCATGTTTGATCTCAAATCGGAGCCGGTAGGCTTGGCCGCTCTTGATTCCCATTTCCCTGGTCACTCTCTGGCCAAACAACGCCAGTGACTTCGCAGTAATGCGAAGCTTCCTATCTTGAACCAGTTTGAGGACAACGGCCATATTAACCTTCCTTGGTTATTAACTATCTCTAGTATCGGATGCTCTCCTCTACAAGCGCTCAACAGAATCACAACGCTTGGACAACAAATGGGTTTGGTTGATTAATCTTCAGCTGTCATGGCAATAAATGGGTCCCGCTCGGGATCATCCGTCGCGCGCATCGAGCTGTACCACTTCGCATTTCCGCTGCCGGCAACCTTCCGGCCAAGTTGGATACCGGGCTTCCCTCAGAACGAGAACCGCTGCACGCTGATCCGCGTTCTGACCGAGGACGGAACCGAGGGATGGAGTGCCGGGCCATCGATCGGCCGCGAGCGCGCAGGGTTGGGTGATCTCATCGGCCCGTACCTCATCGGAGAAGATGCAACCGATATACCTCTGATACAGCAGCGCCTGCGGGAGATCGGCTACCTGGGCTGGCGAAACTGGTGGATCGAGCCCGCGTTCTGGGATATTAAAGGCAAGCTCGCCCACGAACCGGTCTACAAGCTGCTCGGAGGTGAGCCTTGCACGGTAGATCTGTATGCATCCACTGGAGAGGTACGCTCCGCCGCGGATCGAATAAAAGAGGCCGAGGATCGATATCGAGAGGGGTTTCGCGCGATCAAGATCCGCGTACACGAGGATGAGGCCTCCGATGCTCGCCAGGTAAGGGAGACTGCAAGCGCGATAGGAGATCGCATGGAGATCGGTGTTGACGCCAACCAGGGCTGGCGCGTGACGATAGTCGCCGACGCTCCTCTCTGGGGTCTCGATCGTGCCAAGCGATTCGCCGACGTCTGCGCCGAATCAGGCGTTAAATGGATCGAGGAACCGCTGCCAATGGACTCCTACGACGACCAGGTTGCGTTAACCGAGCACTCGTCTGTACCGATCGCCGGCGGCGAACTGCATACTGCCGGATACCCCGAGTTGGCCATGATGATCAAGCGTCGCTGCTACTCGATATTTCAGCCGGACGCTACCTTCACCGGCGGAATCGATCAAACGTTTCGGATCATCCAGCTCTGTCATGAGCATGGGCTTTCATACACCCCGCACACCTGGACCAACGGCGTCGGCTTCGCCGTGAACCTGCAGTTGGTGGCGGCCTCCGGCTTCGCCTCGGCGAAAGCCCTCGAGTATCCCTACGACCCTCCGGGGTGGATCCCAGAAGCTCGCGATGCAATGCTTGTGCAGCCCTTCCTGCACGATCGGGGCAAACTGACTGTCCCAAACGCGCCCGGACTTGGAATAACGATAGACCGACGCGCCTTGCGCAAACATGGCAAGCGTTTCTTCGTGATGGATCGCAAGCGCCTGATCTGGTTTGCACTCAGGGATCGCGGGCTGAAAGCTGCACGCGAGATGGACGCGGTCAAACGCGATAGGCTGTCTCGGCAGGACGACCGGCAATCCAATCACGATCGGGAGAGCGAGGATGGCGGGGAAAACTAATTGGGACAGGTTTGGCGCGCTCGCCGGAGTACTGTTTTGCGTTTTCGCAGTTATCGGCTTCCTCGCCACGGAAAGCTCAGGGACACTCCAAACGGAGCTCTCGTCTAAAACCACCACGATTTCGATAGTCACTGACAGCGATTCGCGCGTTGTTGGTGCCTACTTCGTTCTGCTCAGCGCGTTTTTCCTTTTCATTTTCTCTTCATACCTCCGTCGCTTTCTGCAGAGATCCGAGCAAGATGACGGTTGGCTGGCCAGCGTCTCGTTCGGGGGCGGGCTGGTCGTAGCATCAATGTTGCTGTTTTATACAGGATTCGCCGTAGCAGAGAACATAACGCCAACGCTTTTTGGGGCAACGCGGGTATCCGAGACGCTGCTTGAACTCAATTGGGGCCCTATCTTCATGCTGGCTCCTCCACTTGCCGCGTTTGTGGGTGGAGCTACTGCCGTGGGCTTCCGTTTTGAAGCATTACCGCGCTGGGTATGCTGGCTCGGGGCTCTGATAACGGTTGCGCTTCTTGTCCCATACGCATGGTATCCGGCTCTCCTTGCCTTCTTCCCCTGGATTTTCATAGTGTCAGTGGTACTTCTGTTCCAGACGGAAAACACACGCGGAACTCCCCGTATATAGCTGTATATAGGCTAAACGGCTGGGGTCAGATTTCCGTCCAATACACCGGTATTCTGATCGGGCAGTTACGTTTTAGAGTTAGATGATGTCCCGTCGAAAGAAGTGGTTCCAGCCATTGCTCGCTGTGATAGCCGTGTTTTCTGTCGCTGCAGCAACAACTGCAGGCGGTCCTGAAACATCTGATGCGGCCGAGGCCCCTCAACCCAGTGAGGCCATGACTAAAAAGCAGGCAAAGCAATATGTGGTCCTGGCAATAAAGGACCAGTTCGGTACACGCCGCAAGGCATACAGAAAGGATTGCTCACGTAAGGACTTCACCTCTTTCAAGTGCAAAGTTATTTGGGTCAGCGGCAACATGCGATACTCCGGCGTTCTCTACATAAGGCACAGGGTGAAGAAGATACAGGGCACTGACCACCTGGTCTGGGTGGACAGCTTTCGTGGTGGACGTATTCCCAAATCCTGCGGAATAGTGAAGATAAGTGTCAAGAAATGCGGAGTTAGGAAAAGAGTGGTTCGCTGGAACAGCAAGCGAAGCTGGTTTTCTGGCTCTCAGAGCCTTGTTTCAAAAAAACCAATTCACTGGAACGCCCTGGCTAAATTCTCCATCTCGACCTACGACATACCAAGGAGGGTCTCCAAGACCCGTTTCATTGACCTTGCAAAGAGGATGGGCGAGGAGTCTGGATTGGTTTTCACTGGAGTGATCCATTCGACATCGCCGTCAAAAGCAAGTCAAACGATCGGTTTCGACCGCAGCTACTACCAAAGGGTTGGGAGCAACAGCCTTGGGCGCTTCGTGATCAACCGCACATCGGAAATGAGACTCCACACGATCCAATGTTTGAAAAAAATCGGAAAGAACAAGCTCAGAGCCAACCGCAGAGTATATGAGCCGATATACAACAGTTGCCTGCGCCGTTTCAGCGGCTTCTACAAGTACCGGGCGCAGAGAATTATTCTGAACCCGTCCGTCAAGTGGGAGGATGGGCCCAACTACCCGAGCAGCACTGAGTATGACCTGGAAAGGACCGTCAGACACGAGTTTGGCCACTGGGTTGGCAAAACACACTATTACGGTTGTGAAAACAGCCCGATGACAATTCCGACCCACAAGGGAGACTGGTGGCGAAGCACAGTGGACCATAATAGAAAGGGATGCTGATCCCATTCCATTCTTCAGGCTTGAGGACTCGCTACCCTGAACCGGTCAAGTAATATTTGTCTAACGATAAACCAGGTTCAAACGACGCTGACTTAGACGACGGTGCCTTATATTCGAATTGCCTTAATTGCCGGAGCTTTCATGCTGCTGGCCATCGTAGTGGTGTCCTATGCAGACAGGGACTCAAGTTCCAACCCCATCACCATCGGAGGCCCGATGGTCGTATCGGGCGCCAAATTGAGCCAGAGAGGTCCCAATCTCGTTCTCACCCTCTTCACAACGGGGCGGTGGAAAACGTCCCAGTTAGCAGTATCAAAAAACCGTTTCTTATGCCTCGGTCTGCAGCGCAAGGGAAGCACTGCGTCGGAGAAACAGATCTGCGTTTACGGCAAGCGGGGATCCGACAAGGTCTCTTTGAGAGTTGCGCGCCTCAACAAAGAGGGCGTTCCAGTTTCAGTTCCAAACAGTCGCATCAAAGCCTCGATCAACCGGTTCGATTCACGCTCGATAAAGGCACAGTTCAGGCCCGAGCAGGCCGGGATCAGGCCAGGCAGTTACCGGTGGCGAATCGTCAGCAGGTGGAGTGGTCCGAAATGCAAAAAGGCTCCCACTGACAGAAAAATCTGCGGTGATAGATTCCCCAGGAATAACGCAGCTCGAATCGATTTACGCAAAGTACAACTCGTTGGCTGCAAGCGACGCGGGGCTTCGATGTCAACGAACGGGCCGAGGAACCAGAAGCGCGTTGCACTGACGTTCGACGACGGCCCAAGCCGTTATACACCAAAGATCCTGCGTATATTGAGAAAGTACGGCGCCAAAGCTACTTTCTTCGTTTGGGGGAGCCAGACAACTGGGCGGGAGAACATGCTGAACAGGGAGATGAAGGATGGCCACGAGATCGGGAACCACTCTTGGAATCACCACAAGCTTCCGAAGCTCAAGGAGCTCCGAACAACAAACAAGAGCCTTCGTCGTATAACCGGGTTCAAGCCCTGCCTTTTCCGCCCGCCGTACAGAGTCTTCGACAATAAGTTGATTTCCAATGTGAAGCGCGCAGACATGAACATGATCCTTTGGGATGTGGATCCACATGACTGGCGGACGCCAGGGTCCATGGCGATAGCGAACGGTATCTTGAACAACACTCAGCCAGGCTCGATTGTGCTGATGCATGACGGGGGCGGCCCGAGAGACCAGACAGTGGCCGCTTTACCGCGCGTACTGAAAAAACTGCGTTCTCGTGGTTACCGTTTCGTAACCGTTTCCGAGTTGCTTGGATACCGGGACATTTGGAATATTGACAAAAAATAGAATATTCAAGAAGGTTTCTGGCTAGTGAGCCAATTGGTCAAGATACCGGCGGGGTCCATCCAGCTGGAGGGAGAGTTGACGCGGCCCGAGGGCAGCAGCGGCTTGGTCATCTTTGCCCACGGCAGTGGCTCGAGCCGTCTCAGTCCGCGCAATCTCGACGTTGCACGTTCATTGAACGAGGCGGGCTTGGCCACTTTACTGTTCGATCTTCTCACCCAGGCGGAGGCCGCCGACCGTTCAAACGTATTCGACATCCCGCTACTGGGTAATCGCCTCGTTACAACCACGAAGTGGGCCCGGGAGATCGAAGTTACAAGTGGGCTAGCCGTAGGCTACTTCGGCGCCAGTACTGGAGCCGGTGCAGCACTCCTGGCCGCAGCGGACCTGGGCAAAGACGTATCCGCAGTCGTCTCACGGGGTGGCCGGCCCGACCTGGCAGCGCCTCGCCTGGGCGATGTCAGCGCACCGACGCTGATGATCGTCGGCGGCAACGACTTTCAGGTGATCGAACTGAATCGCAAGGCTGCCGATATGCTGACCTGCGAATACGAGCTCTCCATCGTTCCCGGTGCAACTCACTTATTCGAAGAGCCGGGAGCGCTGGCGCAGGTTGCAGATCTTGCCGGAGACTGGTTCGTTCGCTATCTGGCCGATGATGCGGGTCCTTGATCCAGTCGGCTCAGACACAAGCGGTTATTTTAATCCTTCCAGCCCTTTCTCTCCCTCCAGCACGTTTCCGTCGCGGCCTACATAGCCGTCCTTACCTCCCACACACACATACACGGCGTCAGTATCGCCGCAATTTCTAATCTTGCGATGTGTCTGTGCATCCACTCGAGCCACACCACCCTCACCGAGCACATGTTTCGAGCCGTCACCGAACTCGATCTCGATCTGTCCTTTATGTACGAAGTACGTCTCCTCCTGCGTATCGTGATAGTGAAACCAGGCCTCAAGCCCTGGTGGGATAACCAGTGCGTTTATGCCGAAGGCGGTCACACCCAGCGGCTTGCGAATCTTGCGGAAACCGTGTCCTTCTCCCAGCGCATCTATGTTCGCAACGGCATAGCCGTCGCCGTTGACTACTTCCTTTGCCTCTTCACTCAATCTGACCCCTTCCTTCCTTCAACCTCGCCTGCACATCTTTGAAATGATCATACGTAGTTCGAGAGCAAAGCACGATATTTACCATTTTCAAGACACTGAAGGTCAATTGAGGTGCTTGATGAATAAGGCTTATTGAGGTATTAGTAAGGGGTGACTACACAAAGCGACGCTGATGGACTTGGATCCGGCCGCAGTGGCCAGAAACGCATGCTGGTCGTGGTCAACCCGTTTGCGACCACGGTTTCACACCGCTTGAGGAACCTGGTCATCTACGCGCTTCGCTCCAGTGATTTCAAAGTAACATCGGTGGAGACCGAGGCGCAGAACCACGCCACCGAACTGTGCCGGGAAGCTGTTGAAAACGGTTACGACCTGGTCGTGGCGTTTGGCGGCGACGGAACCGTCAATGAAGCTGCGAACGGCCTTGCCAACACGAACGTGCCACTTTCGGTGTTGCCGGGCGGCTCTACAAGCGTTTTCTGCAGATCGCTGGGGATCTCGAACGACATCGTCATCGCAACAGAGCACCTTCTCGAGGTGATCAAGGAGCTGAAGCCGTGGAAGGCCGATCTCGGCTGTGTAAACGGGCGATTCTTCACTTTCGGCTCCGGCGTCGGACTTGACGCGGAGGGTGTCACGCGAATCGATCGGCACCCCGGCTTGAAAGCCAAAGCGGGTGAGCTTTTTTTTGCGTACGAGATGGCTCGAAGCTTCAATCGATATAAGAGATCCCCACCCAGATTTCTGGTCAAGGTGGATGGCGAGGCTCAAGAAACAGCGGTTACAGCCGTGATTCAAAATACGACACCGTATGCCTACTTTGGAAAGCAGAGGCTGGACGTGTGCGAGAACGTATCACTTGACTCCGGCACGCTCTCGTACAGCCTGCTGACCGAGGCGAGGCTGCGTGACCTTCCAGGATTAAGCTACGGATTACTCTCAAAGCGCTCGGTTCACCGGCACGGACAGATTGAGCACGGCGACGGGGTACGCCGCCTATCGGTGCACTCGATCAAAAGCGAGGAGGGCGGGGAGCCTCCCCTTCTTCCGGTGCACGTTGACGGCGAGAACATCGGCTCGTTTGCAGAGGTCGAATACTCCGTACACCCGGGCGTGTTAACGATAGTGGCTTGAGCGAGACAGTCCTCGGCTTAGTCTCCCAGCTGCCTTGAACAGACAAGTCAAGCATCTCCGTTGACGAATTTGTCGGACGGGCCGTTATGCTCGGCATATGAACTTGAGCCCGCAGCAGAAAACGGCGCTTTTCTCTGTCCTAGCAGCGCTGATGTTGATGGGAATAAAGCTCGTGGTGGGTTTCATGACCGGGAGCCTCGGTCTGATCGCGGAAGCGCTTCACTCAGGCACCGACATGGTTGCAGCACTGCTGACGCTATTTGCTCTTGGCGTCGCTATCCGGCCCGCAGACCATCGCCACCCGTACGGTCACGGAAAGGCCGAGCACCTGGCAGCACTGGCGGAGGCCATGCTCCTCGTCGCTGCAAGCATATTCATTATTGTGAAGAGCATCACGCGGCTGACCGCTGGTGACCAAAGTGCGGTCGACGCAGCCTGGTACGCGATAGTGGTACTGATCTTCGTAATGGCTGTGGATGCGACCAGGGCAGCCGTTTCCTTTCGTGCAGCCCAGCGATACAAGAGCCCCGCACTCGCGGCAAGTGGATGGCATTTCGTTAGCGACTTCGGCGGAACGACAGCTGTTCTCATCGGGCTCATACTTGTAAGGGCGGGTTTTCCAGCCGCAGACTCGATCGCAGCTCTCTGTGTCGCGGTCCTGGTCCTGGCTGCCGCGGCGCGAATCATAAGGGGAAATGTCAACGTGCTGATGGACCAGGTACCGACCGAAGCCGAGATCCTGGCGAAAAAGGCGATAACCGAAATTGAGCCGGAGGTTGAGCTTCGCAGGCTACGCATACGGGAGGCGGCCGGCCGCACATTCGCCGATGTGATAATCGGTGTGCCCTCCACTGCGGTCGTCGGGCAGGGCCATGCAGCTGCCGATGCTGTTGAAGCGGCAGTTGAGAAGGTACTGCCCGACAGTGATGTAGTCGTCCATGTCGAGCCCTCGCCACTACCGACGCGCGAGTTGCGTGAACGCATTCGAGCAGCGGCAACCGCGGTACCCGGTGTCTACGAGATCCATAACATCAACGTCTTTCACGTGGGCAGCCAGGTCGAGGCGTCACTTCACCTCAAACTGCCCAGCTCATTGACACTCGATCAAGCACACGAGATATGTTCAAGGCTGGAGGAGCAGATAGAAGAAGCTGTCCCCGAGATCGGTGAAGTTGAGACCCACATGGAGCCACTATCCGACAGCACAACGGGTGACTCTGTGCTCGATGACGAGGTTGAGGCGGAGCGCGAGCTGGTTTGCGGCATCGTAGTCGACACCATCGGTAGCAAGCCACGAAAGATTAAATTCCTCCGCTCGGATTCTGGCCTGGTTGCGTTCCTCACCCTCGTTCTACCTCCTGACAAATCCATCAGCAGTGCGCACGACGAGGCCGGCAAGATAAAGGCCCTGATACTTTCAAAAGAGTCGGTAATCGTCGACGTGTTCGTTCACACGGAGCCCTAGACCAGTCTCGTATTGGAACAGGCGGAGCGCGCGCTCCAGCTACTTCTTCTGTTCCTCTTTCTCTCTTTCCGATCCTTCGTCAAGCTGCTTGGGCTCATCGTCATCGTCGTCAAAGCCACCGGTCAAAGAGTCTTTCAACTCTCTGAATCCGCGACCGAGTGACCTCCCAAGCTGTGGTATTCGCTTCGGGCCGAAGATGACCAGAAGTATTACAAGCACTAACGCAATCTCTAGAGGTCCTATGTTTGGCATTTGTGCCTCCGCATCGGAGCTACCAACGATTCAAATAGAATCATAACGACATAGTGATCGGAATCCCGAATGTCCGCCAAGCACAATCTGAATCAAGTTCTTTCTTCCGACACGATGCTCACGCGAATGACGCGTGCCAGGTCCGGCCCAATCAGGTGTACGGCCTCGCCAAAGTGCAACTTCAGCGGCCCACCGAAGGGCTCACGGTGATTCAACACGAATTTCAGGCCGGGCACCATCTTTCTCTTTGCCAGGTAGCGCAGAACCTCGGGGTTTGAGTCGCTAACTCGAATCAGCACGCCCCGTTGACCGATTTCCACTTCATCAAGTCCGATCGTCTCCGGCTCCTCGACGCTACCGTCCAGTGACGGAATCGGGTCGCCGTGGGGATCCACCTTGGGATGGCCCAGCTTCTCATCAATCCGCGCCTCCAGCTCTTCTGAAAGCACATGCTCCAGCACCTCGGCCTCCTTGTGCACCTGATCCCATGGCATATCCAGGATATCCGATAGAAACTGCTCCAAGAGCCTGTGGTGTCGAACCACCTCGAGTGCCAGCTTTCTGCCCGCCTTGGTCAAGCGGACCCCACTGTATGGCTTGTACGTGACGAGCTTCAGGCTCGCCATCTTCTGAACCATCGCCGTGACAGATGCGGGTGTAACGGACAGCCGCACAGAAAGAACAGTCGTCTTTACCCATCCTGATTCACGCTGTTCCAATGAGTAGATAGCCTTGGCGTAGTCTTGCACCGCCTCGGTTAAGACGGAGTCGGCCCCGCTCTTTGGTCTTCGGTGATACTGGTCGGCGCTGCTCATCCCTCACTGCCAGTCATGAATCGGACAACGAAATGACGTTGCAATATTTAGCCATGCCTAAATTCTACTATCCAGGCGGCTCCAAAGAAAGAAGGGTTGGGAAATTTGATAAATCGGTGACTAGAGCATCACCTTGCGCGAGTCCAAGTGCACGCCGACCTTTCGTTTCACTCGTTGAAGCGCGTTGTCGACCGTCTTTGTGTCGCAACCAATGCGCTCGGCAATGTCCTCGTAGGACCGGCCGTCCAGGTAGAGGGCAAGCACGCGGCTTTCCAGTTCACTCAGCGCCGACGCCAGGCAGTCAACCAAGCTGTTCAGCTCCTCGCTGGACATAACCTGACTGTCCGGCTCATGCACGGACGAGCCCGGCAGCACCTCCTCCAAGCTGGAGTCACCATCATCTGCCATTCCAGCGGCCGGTGAGTTGCTGAATGCAACGTACGAGTTGAGCGGCTGATGCTTGTTTCTGGTAGATGTTTTGACCGCAGTGATTATCTGCCTCGTAACACATAGCTCCGCAAAGTTGCGGAAGCTTGATTCACGATCTGTTCGATAGTCACGTACAGCCTTGTAAAGGCCGATGAGGCCTTCCTGGATGAGATCGTCCGAATCGCCTCCCATAAGGAAGTATGAACTGGCTTTCAACCGAACGAACCTCTGATACCGCTTGATGATCTGTTGGTATGCATCCTTGCTGCCCTGCTTGGCCAACGCAACTAAATACAAATCATCAGGCTCAGGTTGAGCCTTAGGGTTATTCCAACCGACACGTTTTGCTTTGCTTGAATCCCTGAGTGGCACGCTTCCTCACTTTCCGGGCTCTGCCTAACTCAGCAATGCCCTAAAAGTGGCGCGTTACCTCCCCTGAGCGCCGATTTACCTAAACCTAAACCTCAGGCTTAGACATCATTTTGTGAGATTTTGACCTATTTCTTCGATCTTGTCAAGTTACATCCGTTGCCTGGCCGCCTCAAACAACAGGATCGCCGCAGTCGCAGATACGTTGAGCGATCCAATTGCCCCGGCTATCGGGATCGATATCAAGCTGTCGCAAGACGCAGCAACACGGGGCCTCAGCCCCTTGCCCTCCGAGCCGAACACCAAGACCAGCGGTCCCGTGAGATCAACGTCTGTGTAGGTCACATCGCCTTCCGATGCAGCTCCATGCACCCAGCACTCCCTCTTTTTTGCCCCGATAAGAAAGTTCGCCATGTTCACAACCCGCGCGATCTTCAAGTGCTCAACGGCCCCCGAAGATGCGCTACAGACAGCGGGTGTAACGGAAGCGGACCGGCGTTCCGGGACTATCAAGCCGCTCACCCCGGCACACTCGGCGACTCTTGCGATCGCACCAAGGTTTTGAGGGTCCTGTACCTGGTCCAGTGCAACCACGATCGAGTCGGGTCCGTCCAATAGCGTCTCTGCCGAAAAGTAATTGTAAGGATCGACCTCGGCGACAACTCCCTGATGAGCATCCGATCCCGCGCACGTTTCAATCTTGGTCAATGAATCACTCCGCACATCCACACCTGAGCTAGCAGCTTCCTTCAACCAGTCCTCATCTTGCACCCGCCCGTGCACCCACACTCTGCGAACGTTTCTTGGCCCACGTAGTGCTTCCCTCACGGGGTTTCGACCGTAGACAATGCTCATTTTGGAGTCCAAGCGACTACCGCCTTCTAACAAGCTCGGGGCCCGCCGACGTATCCCTTACTTCATATCCCAGCGCGGCAATCTCGTCACGGGCCTCATCGGCAGCCTCGTAGTCGCCATCTGCCCGTGCGTTTTCCCTCTTTTCAAGCAGCGCAAGCGCTTTCTCGTCAATTGGCGCCGAATCATCGGCCAGTATTGACTCAAGTCCCAGACACCTGAGCATCTCGCGCAGATGCCCTTCGACTCCGCTCAGGGAGCCCGCATCCTCCATGCGCTTGTTTCCCACGTTAACAATCTCGAAGACCTCGGCAAGAGCCTTTGGGGTGTTGAAATCGTCCGCAAGCGCTGCAAAGAAGCGCTCCGCTCTTTCGACCATCCAGTCCGGGCTGGAATCCTCCTCCGACTTGAATTTCCTCACCTCTCGACAGAAATCTGCAAGACGGTCCAGACCGGCCTTCGCTTCCTGCAGGCGCTCGTCTGAAAAAGCCAGCGGCTGGCGATAGTGGCCACTAATCAGGTAGAGGATGACGGTATCGCGACCGTAGCTGCCAAGTACGTCGTCAAGCGTGCGAATGTTGCCTTCGGACTTGGCCATCTTCTCATCGAGCATCTGGATCATGCCATTGTGCATCCAGATTTGAGCCAACGGCTCACCCTTGGCGGCAACCGTCTGCGCGATCTCGTTTTCATGGTGAGGAAAGACCAAGTCCGAGCCGCCGCCATGTATATCGAAGCCCAAGCCAAGAATCTCCTCCGCCATCGCGGAGCACTCTATGTGCCACCCTGGCCTACCCATTCCCCAGGGCGAGTTCCAAGCCGTATCCTCTCCCTCCTTCTGGGCCTTCCAGAGTGCAAAGTCGAGCGCGTCCTGCTTGCTCTCACCCGGTTCCTGACTCTCCATCTGCTCCAACGACCTGTTTGAGAGCCGGCCGTAATCGGCAAAGCTTCGAACTTTGAAATAGACATCGCCTCCCGACTCGTATGCATGGCCGCCGGCGATCAGCTCTTCAATGAGTGAGATGATCGGGTCCATGGTCTCGCTGGCCAACGGCTCGTTGTCGGGCCGTTCAATTTCGAGATTATCGGTATCTTCGACGTAGTGACGAGTCATCTCCTCGGCCAGTTCTGTCGACGGTACGCCCGCCTCCTTTGCAGCGTCGTAAATCTTGTCGTTAACGTCGGTTATGTTCTCAACGAGCGTCACTTGGAAGCCCTCATGCTCCAGAAACCTTTTTAATAGGGCAAATATGACGTACGGGCGTGCGTTGCCTATGTGGATACGCGAGTACACGGTTGGGCCGCACGCGTATATGCCCACTTTTCCCGGGTTCCGGGGAACCAGCTTCTCGAGCTGCCCGGACAAGGTGTTGAAAATGGTTATCTCTCTCATCTGGCCAGTCTTCTCTGAACTTCGGCGGAATCGAGCGCAGCAAGAAAGTAGTGCAATTCGGGGCCACTCGTGCAACCTGTAAGCGCTGCCCGTATCGCCTTCATCGACGTCTTAGGTGCAATACCATCTGCTTTCAGCCCTTTTCGAACCTCCGACAGAATTTTTTTAGCCTCTTCCGGTGACGGATTGGATGCGGGAAGCTTTGAGGCCAGAGCCGCCAGGGCCCTGGTTGCGCCTTCCGCATCGAGTGCCTTTCTTGCCTCCCCGTCCAGCTCGAAGTCCTGTTTGAAAAGAGATGCAACTTGCGCGCACTCGACAAGAGTTGCGCCCGATGTCTGCAGTGCTTCCAGTTCCGCCTTGTTTGGATCGTGATCGAGAAACACGCTCAGCCTCTCTCCAAAGTCTTCCAGGGTCAGCAGGCGGATATGTTGACCGTTCAGCCATCGCAACTTGTCGGAATCAAACCGTGCAGCAGAGCTGTGCACCCGGTCGAGTGAGAATCCCTCAATTAGACCGCGGGGTGCAACGACCTCCTCCTCGCCATATGATGCGGAGACAACTGCAAGGTAGTTGACCAGCGCCTCGGGAAGGAAGCCGGCGTCACAGTACTCCTTGATTGATGTGGCGCCGTGACGTTTTGACAGCTTGGCTCCATCAGGGCCAAGCATCAGCGGAAGGTGGCCGTACGTCGGTGGATCCTTCCCCAGAGCCTTGATAACAAGAATCTGTAAGTGGGTGTTTGAAATATGGTCCTCGCCACGCAGCACGTGCGATATGTTGAGCTCGACATCATCCACGGCGGATGCGAAGTTATAGGTCGGCGATCCGTCGGAGCGCCTGACAACAAAGTCCTTGACTGCGCCCGGAGGAACCTCGATCGACCCACGAATCAGGTCTTCAAACGACAGGGCCTCGTCCGGGACTCGGAACCAGAGTGCTCCCTCCTTTTCATACGCGGCTTCGTCACCCTTGAGCTTTGCATAGGCGCTGTTGTAAGGCTGATACAAGCGGGATTGAAAAACCGGCCCGCTGTCGCTGTCTATCCCGAGCCACTCCAAATCATCAATTATCTCTTTTACCAGGCCTGCCTCAGATCGCTCTACATCCGTATCGTCAATGCGAAGAACGAGTTCCCCGTCTTGCGAGCGGGCAAACAACCAGTTGACGACGGCAGTGCGGGCGGCACCCAGATGCAATGTGCCGGTCGGGCTGGGAGCAAAACGTACTCGAATCACTGTTTACTGCCGCTCCAGCAAAGCCGTGGCTATCGCCCCGGCCCCTTCGCCCCGGCCAATGAAGCCCATACCTTCATTCGTTGTCGCCTTGACGGAAGCCTGCTCGATCTCCAGCCCCAGAGCCTTTGCAATGCCCATGCTCATCAGCTCTCGGTACTCAGAGATTCGCGGCGACTCAAGTATCAAAGTCACATCCACGTTTACAATCGACCAGCCGTGCTTTTCCAGTGTCTCTTTCACCTCACTGGCCAACTCAAGGCTGTCCGCTCCCTGCCACTGCTCGCTGTCATCGGGGAAGTGAGTGCCGATATCGCCAAGTCCCGCTGCACCGAGTAATGCGTCTATCGCCGCGTGAGTTACGACGTCGGCGTCCGAGTGGCCTGCCAGTCCCTTGTCGTGGGGCACCTCCACACCACCCAGCACCAAACGGCGTCCCTCGGCGAACCTGTGGCAGTCGTAGCCTATGCCAACGCGAATATCAGCCACCGACTGCTCCCAGCGGCATCATGCTCCGTTTACGTTTATCGAACACTGCTATGTCATCAACTCCCGCCTCGCGAAGATAGTCAACGGCCAGGTCGTAGCGAAAGCCTATGTCTTCAGGCCGGTGAGCGTCGGATGAGAGTACGATTGGCTTTCCCGCCTCTACAAACATCTTGAGCAGACTCATGGAGGGATAGATCTCTCCCACCGGCTTTCGTAAGCCCGCCGTGGAGACTTCCACCGCTATATCAGCCCCGGCAATCTTTTCCAGTGCCGGCTCGTAGAAGCGGCGCAGATCGCCATCCGGCAGCCTACCCCAGATCTTCACCAGATCCGGGTGCGAGAGAATGTCGAAGAGACCGCTTGCAGCCGCCTCGCCCAGAGCCCCGAAGTAGAGGCTCCATACCTCTTCCGCATCCCTCTCAGCCCATATGTCGTAGTCGGGATGCTTGTAGTCAACAGCGTGCTCACCCAGAAAGTGGACGGAGCCGAGCACGTAGTCCCACGGGTATCCATCGATGATCGATGCAAGCTCATCCCGCTTCCCGCTGATCCAGTCAACTTCCAGACCAAGCTTCACGGGTTTACCAGAGGCTTTCATCCCAAGTAGAAACTCGCAGTAGCCATCCAGGTCATCTATCGCATTCTCGCGCCAGAAGGGATGATCCCAGACATCAAGCGACTGCCTGAACCGGTACACATGTTCGGAGAAGCCGATATCTTCAATGCCATTGGCTCTCGCAGCTTCCAGATACAGATCCACAGTGCTTTCATTGAAATAGCTCTTCGCCTCCGAGCTGAGGTCGTCTGAACGAAGGTGAGTGTGGTAGTCGGTAAGCATTCAGACCATCGGTCAGGTTGCGCGACTTTCACTTCGCAGCGACAACTGTGTCTCCGCCAGCTCCAGGTCGTATTCCGTTGTGATCTTGATATTGCCGGCCGGCGCTTTCATGATCCTTACGTCACCGCCCGCCGCCTCCACCAGCAGTGCATCGTCGGTGGCATCCCCAATTTCGCCGGGCGTGGACTGACTGTATGCACGTTCCAGTGCTTCAACCCTGAAGGCCTGCGGTGTCTGAGCCGCCCAGACCTCACTGCGTTTCAGTGTCTCCAGAACCCGTCCCGACGCTTCGGCCCTTTTCAATGTATCGGTTACCGGAGCTGCAGCAATCACTCCATCGCAATCTAGGCGTGCCAGCTCGCCCAGACACGTATCGATCAACTCGGATGTAACCAGAGGCCGAGCGGCATCGTGAACAACTACAAAAGCGTCCTTGGGCGAGACTTCAAGCGCACTACGAACGGAGAGCGATCTGCTTGATCCGCCTTCAATCACCTCAGTATTAACTGATCGAGCGTATTCGGCTGCCACTGCATCGACCCTGTCGAGCGCCTCGTTTGGTGCGGCAATGACGATACCGTCAACGTACTGACAGTCACTGAATGCCTCAAGACACCACCCTAATAGAGGCTTTCCATTAAGTTCGACAAGTGCCTTCGGCCCTCGTAGGCCCAGCCTGCTACCCGCCCCAGCGGCGGCAATCAGAGCGGTGGCGGATATCCTGTCGTGTCGGATATCAGGGTCTATGCAGCTCCCACCTGGTCTCCGTGAGCGACTCCGAGTACGTCGTCCAAGTATTCCTCTGCCTCAGTTTCGGTCAGATCTCGAGCGTACATGAGCTCCGAAGCAAGTATCTTCTTGGCTCTCGAGTACATCTGCTTTTCCCCGGTTGACAGACCCTTCTCACCGTCGCGGATCGAAAGATTACGTACAACTTCGGCCAGTTCAAAGACATCTCCGGTTCTTATCTTCTCCCGGTTGAACTTGAAGCGACGGTTCCAGTTCTTGGGCATCTGGCTCACATCCTCCTGTAGGACCTTGAGCACCCTTCGTACTGTCTTTTCGTCTATGACCTTCCTCAGCCCGGCCCGATCGACACTCTCCGTTGGAACCATGACCGTCATATGGCTGTGGTGAATCTGGATCGTGAGATACTCCCGCATTTCACCCAGAACTTCCTTGCGCTCTTTCTTCAATACCTCCCCCGCTCCGTGATGTGGGTAGACGACATTGTCCCCAACTTTGTACGTGCTAGGTTTGGCGTCGGAGGCGAATCCTATTTCTTCCGCGCAGTTGCTTCTGTCCTCAATTGTCGTGTTCTCAGGCACCTGTTCTTTGTTCCTCCTTACATTCCCGTCCAAGCTTTACGAACATTGTCTCGTCGAGCGTACCGCCTGCCATGCTATGTCAGCTGATAGTGATCGACAAAGTTTTTCTGACGCTGTAGGCCTAAGCCCTCCAAGATATCTTTTGCGCGTATTTCACCCACCCCATCTACTGCCTCCAGCTCTTCTTCTTCCACTTCCAGCAGATCGTGCAATGTATTGAACTGTCTGACGATGTTTCGCACAACCTGCTGTGGCAGCCTGGGTATGCGGCCCAGCACCCTGTAGCAACGAGGCGTTACGACGTGTTCAAGTGTGTTGAGCTTTCGATCGTAACCCAGAAGCTCGGCCAGGCAGCCGTAATCAAGAAGGTCTTGGTGTGGAAGCCGAGCCAGCGCATCAAGCACCTGGGCAGAGCCCTCTTCCGGCATCTGTGCGATGTAATCGCGCACAAGATCGGCCTTTTCGCGAGTTACACCTATCGTTGACTCCTCGAGCTGAATCTCTATCAGCCGGCCTTCGGTGCCAAGCTCCACGATATAGCGCTCAATCTCGACCGACATGCGAGTCACCAGCTCCGCGCGCTGAAGCACTGTGAGTACGTCATGCAAGGTGGCACTGCGCGCGAATTCCAGGGAAGTGAGACGCATCGACACCTGGTCATACCTACTTCGGTACTTCTCAAGCGTGGCGAGCGCCTGGTTGGCTTTTGACAGCAGTGCCGGAATATTCTCAAGGATGTATTTGGACCCACCCACGTAGAGAGAAATAACATCGCGCTCTTTGGATATGCACACAACCAGTGCTTCCGCCTGCTTTGAGACACGCTCTGCGGTTCGGTGACGAGTACCCGATTCGCTCGAGTGAATGGTCGGGTCCGGCATCAGCTGCACATTCGCCCAATTGATCTTTGTTGCATTTGCAGAGAGAATCAGCGCACCGTCCATCTTGGCAAGTTGGTACATAATCGCGGGTGAATAGTCCAATCCGAGCTTGATGCCTCCCGAAAACATGAAGGAAACATCTTCATCATCGGCAATAACACACAGTGCCCCGGACTGACTGTGCAAAATGTTGTCGATTCCCTGTCGCAATTCCGTACCGGGTGCCACCATTTCAAGAGCCCGTATCAGCCTAGGCTCTTGCCGTACATCGAGCTCTTGTAAATCTTCGCCCAATTGTGGCGGCATGACTTGGAAATGGTACCGATTAATCTGCAGATTTACGCCGTTCTTTAAATAATTTGGCCTGTTTACGCTGCGGCAGACGCGAAAGTGGGATCATCGACCCCCGAATCGCTCTTTTCGCGCATCGGATCCAGGGCCTCCCGCAATGCCTCTTGTATCGATCCAACATGGATAACAGTGCACTTGGAGACAGATGGGACATTCCCGCTCGTACCCGATCCATGTGGCGTTATCGCTGTACCCAGCCCGAACCTCTCAGCCTCGGCGATACGCCTGTCGGGGTGTGAAACGAATCGGACCTCACCGGTTAACCCGAGCTCACCATACGCAATCAGGGTCTTGCTTTCCTGTCCATCGCGACCTGGCGGGCTCAGCGGCGTTGACTTGGCAGCCGAAGCGACTGCCAGTGCAACCGCCAGATCCGCCCCCGGCTCGCTGCTCTGAACCCCACCTGCGAGGTTCACGAACACGTCACTTCCACCCAGGCCAATCCCTCCGTGACGGGCGAGCACGGCCAGGACCAGGCTCAGGCGGTTTCGGTCAAAGCCTTGGGCGATACGCCGTGGCGACACGATCTCGGTTTCTGACACCAGAGCCTGGACCTCGATCAGAAGCGGCCTAGAACCCTCCATCGCAGCATACAGACACGAGCCCGCGGCTCGAGTCGAGTGCTCAACATACCGGGCCGAGGCATCCTCCACCTCAACCAGGCCCTGCGTGAACATCTCGAAGATGCCAAGCTCGTTCGTTGACCCGAACCGGTTCTTCAACGACCTGAGCGTTCTGAAGGTCCTCTGGTGATCGCCCTCGAACTGAAGGACGCAGTCGACAAGATGCTCCAGCACCCGTGGGCCGGCGAGCGACCCCTCCTTTGTCACGTGACCCACGAGAAGTATCGCCGTACCTAGGCGCTTTGCCTCTTGCATCAATGCAGAGGCCACCTCCCGCACCTGCGCCACGCTTCCGGGAGCACTGGTCAGGTCTCCACTGCTAAGAGCGTGCACCGAGTCGACAACGCACACGGACGGTCGCTCATTTCTAATCGTCTCCACCACATCCTCCAGGCGGGTTTCGGCCAGCACGGGCACATCAAGTGCTGTATTGCCGATGCGCTCTGCACGAAGCCTCACCTGCGCTGCCGACTCTTCACCGCTGATATAAAGAGTGCTTCGACCGGCAGCAGCCAATCCCGCAAGCGCTTGGTTCAAAAGGGTGCTCTTACCAATGCCGGGGCTGCCGCCCACCAGAATGAGCGACCCGGGAACGATCCCACCGCCCAAAACACGGTCTAGCTCGTCAATGCCGGTTTTAAGCCGCTTCAGACGCACGTGCTCCACATCGCGCAGCGGAGTCGGCTTGCCCGGCTTGCCGGCCGGTGCAGAGCCGGAGCTGCCCTTCTCGCGCTCCTCGACGAGCGTGTTCCAGCCACTGCAGCTGGGACACTGTCCCAGCCAACTCATTACCTCATGCCCACACTCACAGCATACGAATTTAGTCGATGATTTTGCCACCTCACCAGAGTAAGTCAGGCAGCCGACGTATTAATCGGAGCGTCGAAGGGTCGTTGCGTGGGTCTTGTCGCTTTTGGGGATAGGCTCGTTAGCCCGAGACCCGGGTGACCTCCTCAAATCCCGCCTCCTTGTGCGCGCCGTCGCAGAACGGCTTGTTCTTCGAGTGGCCACAGCGACACAGAGCAATCACTTCCTCGTCTATCTGCCACTCGTCGCCGTCGACATCGACCAGCTTGATCGGCCCCTCTACCCTGTACGGTCCGCTGTCCCTGGGCTTTATCTCCACATCTGCCATCACTACCAACCTCCTAATGTTGTCCTTTTTTTTCGCGAAGAGTCAATTCGCTCCTCGCACGGGTGGCGCCGAAAAGGTGTTTTTCAGTTCGTTTCTAGAACTGAAAAACTGCCTTCGGCGACAGGACCCGTGCGCCTGCAACAATGAATTGAACGAGTAGAGAGTAGGCAAAAGTCCAAAGGACAGGCCCATTAGGCACACCTAATAGCTCAGCAGCTACTTATCAGAGGGCTTATCAGGCTTCTTGTCGTCGGACTCCGAGTCAGATTTCGAGTCCGATTCCTTGTCGCCACCGCCGACGGCGACCGGCTCTCGCTTCTTCTTGCTTTTTGCCGGAGCCTTCTTCGGCTTGATGACGGTGATCTTGAGCTTGTCCTCATCACCCTCATGGTCGACGAGGATCGTGGATCCGGGCTTTATGCTCGTACGAAGGACTTCGTCGGCCAGTGGGTCCTCAATGTATCGCTGAATCGCACGACGCAGCGGCCTCGCCCCCATCGTAGGATCCCATCCATTCTCTACCAGGAAATCCTTCGTTGCATCGGTCAGATCGATCTGCAACTCGCGCTCGGCCATCGACTCGCGCAGATGCCGCATCAGCAACTCCACGATTTGCTTGATCTGGGCGCGCTCGAGTTTATGGAAGACGATTACCTCGTCGATACGGTTCAGGAATTCGGGCCTGAACACCTTCTTGAGATCGCCCATGATGCGACTCTTCATATCCTCGTAGGTCATGCCGGTTTCGTCAGATGCGGAAAAGCCAAGTGCCGTGTTTTTTGCAATATCGGTAGCACCGATGTTCGAAGTCATGATCACGATCGCGCTACGGAAGTCGACCGTGCGTCCCTGCGCGTCCGTAAGCCGCCCGTCCTCAAGTATCTGCAACAGTATGTTGAAGACATCTGGATGGGCCTTCTCGATCTCGTCCAGCAGAACAACCGAGTAAGGCTTGCGCCGTATGGCCTCTGTCAACTGTCCACCCTCGTCATATCCGACATAGCCCGGAGGCGAGCCGACAAGTCGCGATACCGCATGCTTTTCCATGTACTCGGACATGTCGATTCTGATCATCGACTCCTCGTCACCGAAAAGGAACTCTGCAAGAGTGCGACCCAACTCGGTCTTGCCCACACCTGACGGACCCAGAAAGATGAACGAGCCTGTCGGGCGTTTCGGGTCCTTGATGCCGGCACGCGAGCGTCGTATCGCCTTCGATATGGCTTCAATCGCAGGATCTTGCCCAATTACACGTTTGTGAAGCTCCTCCTCCATGCGCATCAGCTTCTTGGACTCCGCCTCCGTAAGCTTGAATATCGGGATCCCGGTCCACATCGAGACCACGTCGGCGATCTCATCCTCGGCGATCTGTGGCCAGTCCTCGGTCTCGTCCGACTGCCAGTCTTCTTCCATCTCACGTTTCTTGTTTGTCAACCTGCGTTCGGTGTCACGCAGGCTCGCCGCCTTCTCAAACTCCTGTGACTCAATCGCCTCTTCCTTCTCACGGCGCGTCGTCTCAATCTCTTCCTCCAGCTCCTTGTAAACGGGAGGCGAAGACATAGATTTGATTCTCATCCTGGAAGCCGCTTCGTCGATCAGATCTATTCCCTTGTCGGGAAGGAAGCGATCGGAAATGTAGCGATCAGATAGTTGGGCCGCCGCTTTCAGCGCCTCGTCAGTGATGCGAACCCGGTGGTGCTGTTCGTAGCGCTCACGCAGGCCTTTGAGGATCTCCTCGGTCTCCTCGACCGACGGTTGCTCCACCTTTATCTGCTGGAAGCGGCGCTCCAGTGCCGAGTCACGCTCGAGATACTTTCTGTACTCCTCAATAGTCGTTGCCCCGATTGTCTGAAGCTCGCCGCGCGCAAGTGCGGGCTTCAGTATCGAGGCCGCATCTATCGCACCCTCAGCCGCCCCTGCACCCACAAGGTTGTGCAGCTCGTCGATGAAGAGGATGATGTCACCACGCTGCCCGATCTCCTTTATCACCTTCTTGAGCCTCTCCTCAAACTCGCCTCGATACTTAGACCCGGCAACCAGTGCCGCCAGATCCAGCGTGTATATGTGCTTGTTCTTCAGCAGCTCAGGTACGTCTCCATTGGAAATTTTCTGCGCCAATCCCTCAACGACCGCTGTCTTACCAACGCCGGGCTCACCTACAAGGACGGGATTGTTCTTCGTACGGCGAGAGAGTATCTGCATCACACGTTCGATCTCGGTCTCACGTCCAACGCAGGGATCCAGGGTTCCCTCCGACGCAAGGTTTGTCAGATTTCTGCCAAACTGGTCAAGTAGCTTGGATGATTTTTTAGTGCCCTCGGCTCCCGGCTGCTGGCGTCGTCCGCCAGGGCCAGAGAGCATCCGTATCACTTCATTGCGAATTCGCTCGGAGTCGGCTTCGAAATCAAGCAGTATGCGCGCAGCGACACCTTCGTTCTCGCGCACCAGACCCAACAGGATATGCTCGGTTCCGATGTAGTTGTGACCCAGCGAGAGTGCCTCGCGCAGAGCCAGCTCCAAAACCTTTTTGGCACGTGGTGTGAACGGAATCTGGCCCGAAGTCACCTCTTCACCTGAGCCGACGATTCGCACGACCTGAGCGCGTACCCGCTCTACCGTGATATCCAGCGACTCAAGAACTCTGGCGGCTAGTCCTTCCTCCTCGCGCAGAAGCCCCAAAAGGATGTGCTCGGTTCCGATGTAGTTGTGTTTAAGCGTTCGCGCTTCTTCCTGTGCAAGGACAACTACCTGACGGGCCCGCTCTGTGAACCTCTCAAACATCTTCTTAGTTTAGGGGACTTAATGTCTGACGACTACCTGTCTGAACTGCCGACGAGTCGCCTTCCCTCGACTCACACCTCCTTTCTTTCTATTCGACCAATGGGTGATAATCCATTAGCCCAACTTGAAACTCGCTATGTACAACAAATTTTACCAGTACTGCTTCTACTCAATTAGACCCCATTCTCACTCAATTGGTGCGGTCGAAGGGTCAGCAAACTTGCAATTTGCGCTTTTGGGATTTCTGTTGCCGATTCTTAAGCAGCTTTTAGAACCTATTCGCTTGGCGATGGCTTCTCTCTCAGCGCGGGGAAGAGGATCACCTCACGGATCGAGTGACACCCGGCCAAAATCATCACCATCCTGTCGATGCCAACCCCAAGCCCACCGGTGGGAGGCATCCCATGCTCCAACGCCTCCAGAAAGTCCTGATCAAACGGCTGCGTCTCATCATCGCCTCTTTTGGCCTCGCCCTCCTGCTGCTCGAATCTCTTGCGCTGGTCGTCCGGATCGTTCAGTTCGGTAAATGCATTTGCAATCTCGATCCCTCCGCAGAACGCCTCGAAGCGCTCAACCAGCCCCTCTGTCTCACGGTGTCTCTTGGCAAAGGGAGAGAGCTCGATCGGATAGTCGAACACGATCGTGGGCTGCACAAGCTTCGGTTCGACCGCCTTCGAAAGAAGCTCGTCAACCAGCTTGGCCCACGATGTTTGGGCCTTGGGATGCATCTCAATGCCGGCTTTGTCAACGGCTTCAACAAGCGACTCACGTTCTCGGTTGGCGAGAATATCCACTCCGGTGTGCTCGGCGATCGCCTCCTGGAGGGTTGTTCGGCGCCAGGGGGGCGCCAGTTCGATCTCCTCTTCCTTGTGCTTTACCTTGGTCGAGCCGAGGGTTTCAGTTGCCACCTGACCAACCATATTCTCGAGCATCTCGGCAACATCACGGTAGTCGGCATATGCCTCATACGACTCAAGCATCGTGAACTCGGGATTGTGCTTGTGTGAGATTCCCTCGTTGCGGAAGTTTTTGCCCATCTCGTAGACCTTCTCCATCCCTCCGACTATCAGACGCTTCAGGTACAACTCGGTGGCAATGCGCAGATAGAAATCTCTGTCAAGCGCATTGTGGTGCGTCGTAAACGGCCTCGCGAGCGCACCACCGTACAGTGGTTGGAGTACGGGCGTTTCGACCTCGAGAAAGTCTCGTTCATCGAGGTAGTTGCGCACGGCACGAATAACTTTGCTCCTAAGTATGAACAGCTTGCGGCTTTCGTCGTTGGCAATAAGGTCAAGTTCGCGTTGCCTGTAGCGCATCTCAACATCCTCGAGCCCGTGAAACTTCTCTGGTGGGGGGCGCATGGACTTTGCCAGCAGGCACCAATCGTCGACGCGCAGTGACAGCTCCCCTCGGCGCGTCTTGAAGGCCGTTCCCTCTACACCAACCAGATCTCCAAGATCCAGCGACACCAGGGACTCGAGGCTCTCCTCGCCAAGCACGTCCTGCCGAGCGTGCAACTGAATGGTGCCGCTGCGATCCGTCAGATCCAGAAAGGCAGCCTTGCCGTGACCCCGTCTAGCCGCCAGCCGCCCCGCTACTTTGTAAGCAGATTCGGTCTCTTCACCTTCCTCCAGGTCGCCGTGCTTTTCAAGCACTTCGGACGCTGTTGCATTCCGATCGAACGAATAGGGAAACGGCTCCTGGCCGGCAGCACGAAGGCGATCGAGCTTGCGCCGTCTTTCGGCCAGTAGATCGTTCATTTTGTCCGGTACGTTCTTCGAAGTATCTTCGTGCCGACCACTAACTCGACTCGATCTTGGTGATCTTCAGCTTGCGCTTCGGGCCACGGGGGACATCAACCGCAACCACTTCACCGCGTTTCTTTCCAAGCAGGGCGCCCCCCACCGGAGATTCGTTTGAAAGCTTATTCTCGGACGGATCCGCCTCAGCCGATCCTACGATCTGGTACATAGTCGACTTGCCGCTCTTCTGATCCTTGACACGAACCATCGAGCCAACATCGACCTTGTCCGTGGGAACCTTGGCAGCATCGACAATGCGTGCTTGACGCAGTTTCATCGCAAGCTGAGTAATCCGCCTCTCAAGGAGTGCCTGATCGTTCTTTGCGTACTCGTATTCGGCGTTCTCACTGATATCGCCGAACTCTCGCGCCTCCTTTATGCGGGCGGCTATCTCCTTGCGCTTATCGCCCGACAGGTACTCGATTTCTTTCTTTAGCTTTTCAAGCCCATTTGAAGTAAGGACAACATCCTTGACCACAGCTACTTTGACACCTCTCTTTAACCGAAAACAACAAAACGCCCGTCAGCGGATACGTATACCGTACGGGTCTTGAGCGCGCGAAGTATAGCGTTGCGCAACAAGTTGGGGTATTGTGGTTTTAAGATATGGTGCATTCTTAATATGAGATTAAAAACCCGTATAACGGTGTTTACGGCGGTCGCGTCCCTGATCCTGCTTTTATCAGTGCCTGTTTTTGCAAAACCGTTGATAAGCAAGAAGAGCAAGCCGCCGACCCCTGCGGCAACAATAATCAAATGCAAAAAGAGCAAGAAAAGCTATACGTTAAAGACATTGCAGAGCTCGACAAGCAGCAAGGACAAGCTGCAGCAACGCTACTTCACCCAGGTACGTGTAAAGAGAAAGACCTCCAGCTCAGCCAAGAAGAAGAAGAAGAAGAAGAAAAGCAAGTACAAGTGGTCGACAATCAGCAAGACAAAATGGCGCAAGATTCCTAGAAGGGCACGCTCAGTTGTCTCGACCACTCCGGTCAAGGTATCCAACGTTGACGCCAAAACACGGGTCCGCGAGCGGGTCCAGTTCAAATGGACTTACAAGAGCAAGGGCAAGACCCGGAAAAAGACCGCCACGCGCACGAGCAAGAGCTACAAGTACAAGAAGTTCAAGGGCCGCGGTTCCTGCAAGATGTAGCTGCCGCAACTCATGCGACAAGTGCTTTCTCTAAATCAACAGTGTCAGATTCGATTGCCTGAAGTGCAAGCTCGACCTCGGCAACGGTTTTTGACGTAACCAGACACTTGGCTTGCGCGCTCGGCAGTTCCATCGTGCGGGCGTACCAAGGATAAAACTTCCGCAGATAGTAGTCCGCTCGTTTTGCTCCCAAGTGCTCGATCGCCCTGGCGATGACCCAGCGAAGCTCCGTGATTACCTCGGATCGTGTTGGCCTGTGGCCCCGGCCGAGAAGCTGACTGAAAATCCAGGGATTCCCGAGAGAGCCCCGGGCAATCATCACCGCATCGGCGCCCGTCAGCTCATAGATCTCGCGTGCCCTCTCCGCCGTCTGCACACCACCGCTGATCATCATGGGCACGGGTAGACGGTCACACAGTTTTCGTGCAAGCGAGTAGTCGAGCTTCCCCTTGTTCATGCCACTCGCGGGGCGCGGGTGAAACGCAATTGCCGCGACACCGGCCTCCTCTACAAGCCGTAGGGCGAGATGAACGCCCTCGTCCGATCCCTCGCGCCTACCGGAGCGCAGCTTGACGGTAACCGGCAGGCCGCTTCCTTCTGCAGCCGCCCTGGCAATCGCTACAGCGCGGTCGTGGTCACCCAGAAGCGAAGATCCCGCGCCCGTCTTGCAGACCTTACGCACGGGACAGCCCATGTTGATATCGATAATGTCGGCACCGGCCAGCGAGGCCTTCTCCGCTGCATCACCCATCACACGTGCATCTTGCCCGAAAAGCTGGATCGCCATCGGGTGTTCGTCTGGATGAATCCGCATGTATTCGGTCATGGTGCGCCGGTTGCCGTAGTGGATGCCAAAACTGGAGACCATCTCCGACACTACGAGTCCCGCTCCGTAGCGACGGGCCTGCAGCCTCACGAACCAGTTGCCGATGCCGGCGAGCGGTGCAAGGACAACCCTGTTAGGTATCAGCACCTCGCCTATTTTGAACGGCGTATCAAGTGATGTTTCTCTCATAGATGATCCTCAAACCCTCAAGTGTCAGGAGATCGTCGATTTCGTCGATCGAGTCCGCGAACGGAGCGATCGACCCCGCCATGCCGCCGGTGGCGATAACCGTCGTCTTTTCTCCCAACTCTTCTCGGAGTTGACCGACTATCCCGTCGATCTGCGCGGCAAAGCCGTAGACGATTCCGGATTGGATGCTTGCCTCGGTGTTCTTGCCGATCAGGTGCTCCGGCCGCACCAGATCGATCTCGGGAAGCTTTGCCGCTTTTTCTGTGAGCGCCTCCATCGAAATCTCGATTCCCGGAGCGATGATCCCACCCAGGTACTCGCCTTTCGCTGACACCGTGTCGTAGTTGATCGCGGTACCGAAGTCCACGATCACGCAGGGCCCTTGACAGCGCTCGAATCCGGAAACAGCGTTGACCAAACGATCCGCACCCAGCTCGTGCGGGTTGTCGATGAGGATGGGCATACCGGTCTTGACTCCGGGGCCCACTATAAGGGCCTTGCCACCTAGGTAGCGCTCCGACATTCGCTCATACTCGGGGATGTGATGTGGAACAGTTGATGAGACGATGGTCGTCTCGATACCTTCGGCTGAAAGATCGCTGAGCGAGAGCAGGTTGTGAATCAGAACCGCAAGCTCATCGGATGTCGACTCGTGCACTGTCTCGACGCGCCAATGTTCCAAGAGGCTCTCGCCCTGGAAGACGCCCAAGTGAGTCTGAGTGTTACCCACATCTACAGCTAAAAGCATGTCTACAGTTTAGGTGTTACGTCCCGAGCATCCCGACTTTAACGACTTTTTGACTCTTCCCCAGCTTCGAAAGGGCGTCACTAAGCGACTCGCCGGTGGGGAGTCTGAGCCCTGAGTCCAGGTCGAGAAGGGGTTGCAGGACAAAACGGCGCTGTAGGATTGAAGGGTGTGGCAAGGTGACGGTACTTTGCTCAGCGGTTGATTCTACGTCCCTGAAGGTGCCGACAAGATCACCAAGCAAGAGGATGTCCACGTCTACCGTGCGTGGCCCGTGATGAGCGGTCGCAACTCGTCCCAGATCCCTCTCGATCTGCTTGCACAGCTGGAGCAGGTCAATCGGGTCAAGAGCAACTTCGAGAGTTGCGACCAGGTTGAGAAAGTCGCGTTGATCTACGATATCCCCCACGGGCTCAGTCTCGTAAACGGGGGACACGGCAGTTACGATTGAGCCCACCGCATCCTCCAGGTGTTTCAGGGCCTTCTGCAAGTTTTGCATCCTCGAGCCCACATTGGAACCGAGCCCCAGGTACACCGTCCGCGTGTGCTTGCTCACACGTGCCATCGCACCATTAATGCCATTCTCAGCGTCTGATTGAACAACGGTGGATAGCCGAACTTTCACAGCTCGTCATCTTCGGCCTCCGAGGTACGCTCTTCCTCTTCGTCAACTCTCTCCTTGGTGAGCTCCACGGCCACCTCGTCCACGGGCAGCGTGACGGGAGGTGACGGCTTTGCAATCCGAACGGTCACCTCCTGGGCGGTGGTGAAGCGCTCAAACAGGCGCTCTGCAACCATATCGCACAGTCGCTCCAGCGTTTTCAAGGATCTCTCGTTGGCGGCTAGCGTAACTATGTTGCAGACTTCGTCGTAGTCGACCGTATCCTCCAGCCTGTCCGTCAGAATCGCATCACAGTGCTCGAGCTCAAAGCTGATATCGAACGACAGCCGCTGCCCAATCTTGCGCTCGGCCTCATCGGCCCCGTGGTACGTGTAAACGGAAAGCCCCGTGACCTCTACGGTCACATTTCCCTCGCCTGAATCTGGAAGTCTTTCATTCACTGTTTCTCAGCCCTCTACTGTACGCGAACTTGCCGCCAATATCTCTTTTGCAACTGCCAGTGCGTCGCGATTGGCAGCAACGTCGTGAACTCGGAAAATCTTCGCTCCGTTCATGTATGCGAGCACATTGCTGGCAACCGTCCCTGCGAGCCTGTCTCCCACATCCCTCCCGGTGATCTGACCGATAAAGCTCTTTCTCGACGTGCCCACAAGCACTGGCCTTCCAAGCTCCACCAGATCATCCAGATGAGCGAGGATTTCGAGATTGTGCTCGAAGGTCTTGCCAAACCCGATGCCGGGGTCAAGAACTACACGCCGTTCATCTATTCCCTGCGAGGCAGCAAACTCCAGTCGTTCGGCAAGAAAAGACTTCACCTCGCTGACGACATCATCGTACCGAGGCGCATCCTGCATGGTGCGCGGCTCGCCCTGCATGTGCATGAGGCACACGTCAACTTCATTCTCCGCGCAAAATCCCGCCATATCCGGTGAGAGCCTGAATGCTGAGATGTCGTTTACCATCGACGCACCCGCCCGCACCGCCCGCTCAGCCACTTCGACTCTGCAGGTATCGATTGATATGGGGACATCGAGTCGCGAGGACATTTTTTCAATCGCCGGTATAACCCTTTCTGCCTCGACCTCCTGCGATGTGGGATCGGCCCCGGGGCGAGTCGACTGACCACCAACATCGATGATGTCCACGCCCTCTCGCACCAGCTTTACCGCATGCTCCGCTGCTGCATCTGCATCAACAAACCGGCCTCCGTCCGAAAAGGAGTCGGGCGTTACATTCACTATGCCCATTATCACCGGTTCTTTTACCGAATGCCTAGCTGTGTCCGCTAGTCTCATGTATCAACTCAGTGTATATGGGGGGCACAGATGCCACGCAAATCACGAGAGATATATGTACGAAGACGAATAGTCGCGGTGGTAGTGCTCGTGCTGCTGGTGGTTGCCGGTATTGCGATCGCCAGCGCAGGCGGCGGGTCCGATAACGCCGGCACGGAGACCAAGACCCAGACGGTTCCACCGCTACTGCCACCGTCGGAGACAAAGAAGAATGACAAAAATGACGGCAAAACCACCACCGACTCGGAGGACAGCGGGGATGGAACCGATGGCGGCGTATCGTCACCGTCCGAGACACCCTCCACGAGCCAGGGAGATGGCCAAAGCGGCGGGCAAAGCACCAGCGGGCAGACTGATTCCGGCTCAAGCGACAGCTCAAGCAACAGCGACGATGGATCGGATTCCAGCGGATCTTCAGATACGGGTGGCGTAAGCCCTCAGTAAGAGTTACTCGCTTGACATGTCGGCGGTTCCGCCTGCGAGCCCAGGCCGTGGCGACGGCTTGAAGCCTCCCTCCGGCCCTGGATGTGTCTTGCCTTCGGGCGCAGTTGCGGGTGGAGTCTTCTCCTTCTCCTCATCCTCGGAGCCGAACACCTCTTCCTCGCTCTTACCGTCCAAAAGCTTGATGAACTGCTCGCTCTCGATCGTCTCACGCCTGACCAGCACTTGAGAGAGGTGGTCAAGATCGTCCTTGTGCTCCAGTAGGACATCTTTCGCCCGCTTGTGGGCTTTCTCGACAAAGCGGCGGATCTCATCGTCAATCTCACGAGCAACTTCATCCGAGTAATCGGGCTCGTTGGAAAATTCCCTGCCCAGGAAGGGCAGGGTCTGGTCGTGCCCGAATACCCTCGGCCCGAGCTTCTCCGACATGCCGTAGCGCATCACCATCTGCTTGGCCGTCTCGGTCACCTTCTCCAAGTCATTCGAGGCGCCGGTCGTGATTTCGTCGAACTTGATCTCCTCGGCCGCACGGCCGCCCAGAGTCATTGCCATCGAGTCCGCCAGCTCCCCGCGAGAGGTCAGGAACTTGTCCTCGGTAGGCAGTGAGATCGTGTAACCGAGCGCCTGGCCCCTGGACATGATCGAGATCTTGTGCACCGGATCGGTCTTCTCTAGGTAGTGCGCAACCAGTGCGTGACCCATCTCGTGAAAGGCGGTGATCTCGCGCTCGCCCTCTGACATGATGCGGCTCTTCTTCTCGGGGCCGGTGATCACACGCATGATCCCCTCTTCCAGCTCATCCATGCTGACCTCACGCTTACCGTGCCGTGCCGAGAGCAATGCCGCCTCGTTGATCATGTTGGCAAGATCGGCTCCGGTAAATCCGGGGGTCTGGCCCGCCAGCACGTCCAGATCAATCTCGCCGACGATTGGCTTGCCCTTGGTGTGAACTTTGAGTATCTCGACCCTGCCCTTCCGGTCGGGGCGATCGATGACAACCTGCCGGTCGAAACGGCCCGGGCGCAGCAGAGCCGGGTCGAGTATGTCGGGCCTGTTGGTGGCTGCGATCAAGATGATGTTGTCCTTCATCTCGAACCCGTCCATCTCTACCAGCAACTGGTTCAACGTCTGCTCGCGCTCATCATGGCCGCCACCCATGCCGGCGCCACGATGCCTGCCAACGGCATCGATCTCGTCCATGAAGATGATGCAGGGTGAGTTCTGCTTCGCCTGCTCGAACAAATCCCTTACTCTGCTGGCACCCACACCTACGAACATCTCCACGAAATCTGAGCCTGCGATCGAGAAGAACGGCACGCCGGCCTCTCCGGCCACAGCTCTCGCCAGTAGGGTCTTACCGGTACCGGGAGGGCCGAAGAGCAGCACTCCCTTCGGTATGCGCGCACCAAGCGCCTGATACTTCTTCGGATTCTCGAGGAAGTCTTTTATCTCCTCAAGCTCCTCGACGGCCTCATCAACGCCGGCAACGTCACGGAACGTCACCTTGGGAGTGTCGACAGACATACGCTTCGCCTTGGACTTGCCAAAGCTCATTACCTTCGAGCCACCGCCCTGCACTTGGTTCATCAGGAATATCCATAACGCAATAATGAAGACGAACGGAAGCATGTACGTGAGTATCGATACCCACGCACTACCGCCCTTGGGCTTCACCTTGAAGTCGGTCACGCCGTTCTGGCGCAGCGTGTTGACAATCTGTGGCTCATAGTTCTCCGGGTAACCGGTCTTGTACTTTGTTGTCTTTCCGTCCTTTCCGTCCTTTCCGTCCTTTCCGTCCTTTCCGTCCTTTCCGTCCTTTCCGTCCTTCAGTGTGACCTCCAGGCTGTTGTTCTTGGTCTGCATGGTCACGCTCTTGACCTTCTTGTCCTCAACCTGGGTTATGAACTGCTGGAAGGTGGGCTTTTCCTCCTTACGACCAGGGTTGACTATCTCCTTGGCCAGGAAGGCCAAGACAACCACAATGAGTATGGGAAATGCCGCACTCTTGAAAAATCGGATCACGTTATCTCATTCATCTCTCTATACACGTAATTATTACATCTAACCTGCAATTTTCAGGGTAACACGGTAACACTCGTCATGGAATAGCGAAATACACATAGATCTACGCCATTAGACCCTTGAAACCTGTAAAAGAAGCGCCCAAGCGCTACTTCTTTTGATCTTTCAGTTCAGCGATATACGGGAGTTGGCGGTAGTTTTGGTCGAGATCGAGGCCATAGCCGATAACGAATGTGTTGGGAATCTCGAACCCGACGTACTGCACTGGAAGCTCGACCTGTCTGCGCTCGGTCTTGTTTAAAAGAGCACAAACTTCGAGTGAGGCCGGGTTGCGGGCGCTCAGGCTGCGCATCAGGTAGTTGAGCGTTAGACCCGAATCGATGATGTCCTCGATAATAAGAACGTGAAGGCCCTCGATGCTGGAGTCCAGGTCCTTTTGGATGCGCACAACTCCGGATGAGCCGGTTTCCGCTCCGTAGCTTGAAACGGTCATGAAATCGACCTGGACAGGAACCTGCAATTGACGCATCAGGTCGGCTATGAAGAACATGGCCCCTTTCAAGACCCCCACAAGGAAAACCTCCCTGTCTTGATAATCGTCGCTTATCTGGCGGGCAAGCTCGCTCACGCGATGCCGCAGATCGTCCTGCTGGACCAGAATCTTTCCGACTGCGTCGTCCTTCACATGCACGAGTCTACCTTCGGCTAGGAGCGTATCCCGGTAGTGCCTAGTGGGCATCAATCAACCGCGCACCGAGCTTCACGGCTCTTTTGGTCTTGTCGGTGATTTTGAACTCATCGGAAATTGCAACCCCGGCGACCCAGGCCACTGTCCCGTCAACGTCAACTACAGGAAGCTGCCGGCGCAGTGACTGCGGCACTTTGCTGTCGGTGAACAGGTCCTGTAGTGACTTGGTCCCCTCCATGCCAAGTGGCTTGATCCTGTCTCCCTCTCGCCACGATCGAACCGTGATCTCGCCGCCAAGGCGCTCTGCATCCAGCATCGCCGTGTCGAGCCCACCCTGCAGCTCTACCGGCACTATGCTCAAGACCTCGATCGTCACCTCCCAGTCACCAAACGTGCAGCTTCCAGGGACTGAAAGGATTGCCTCTTCCTGTGGAGTCGACTCTGTCTCCGCCTTGAAAAACCTCAGGATCCCGTATTCAGAGACGGCCCTTACCGGCCCCAAGTCGATTCCGCTACTGCCCGAACGACCGGACAGCTCTATAACCTCGTCGGCTCGCTGGGCGGAGAGTGGGAACCCTTCGGCAGCTGCGTTCTGCACAAGCTCTCTAACAACCAGGCGTTGCAGGGCTACGGGCAGCTCCCTTAGGCGCTCACCGTCCACGCTGGGAGGCCGACTCCCTGCGCCGATGTTTTCCATCGCTCCCCGAACAAGCTCGTCCAATACCGTTGACTCATCGTAGAGAGCGTCCCTAGTGGCGACAATGTTTTTCTCCACCATCTCGTTGATTCGGCGAAGCTCGGGCATCACGTTCGCGCGAATCCGATTGCGCGCATACGAGAGATCCTCGTTGGAGGAATCCTCACGCCAGCTCAGATCCTCTGCTTCACAGTACGCGCGAACCTCTTCCCTTGTTACACCCAACAGGGGCCTGACAAGCCGACCCTCTCTAGAGCGCATTCCGAGCAGCGAGCGGCGACCTGGAGATGAAGCCAGTCTATATATGACCGTCTCGGCCTGATCCGAAAGCGTGTGGCCAACTGCTATCAGGTCCATGCCCTCGTTTGAGCGGATCGATTCTGCAAGCCTGTAGCGCTGATCTCGCGCCGTAGCCTGAATATTGCCCGTGCTCGGCACTTCCACCCGCTCACAGAAAAACCCAACCCCGAGCTGCCCGCAGAGACGACGGCAAAAAGCCTCGTCCTCGTCCGACTCCTCCCGCAAGTCGTAGTTGACATGGAGCGCGGCAACCTTCGCCACCGGCATCTTGCCGGCCAGCAGGTGCAGTAGGCATACCGAGTCGGCCCCGCCGGACAGCATGACCAGCACCTTCTCGTTGGGGCGGATAGCCCCAATCTTCACGGCGCTCTCCTCCACCAAGCGACTGAGATCCATTGCTTGATCGTAGTACGGTTTGAACCGGCCGACTAGTACGTCCGTCCAATTCTTCCATACCGCTTAACTTCAAGCTCCTATCTGACGATCTAACCTACATGAGGGGACGGAACCCCGGCAGTCAGTTCAGGGATGGGCTAGCCGTTATTGCAGCCGTACTACTAGTTGCGACACCAGCTTACGCCGCAAAACCTTCTGTAACCGCCGGCGCAAAATCAAAAGAGGCCAAGGCTGATAAGCAAGAGGCCGTCGCGGACGAGGTAATCGTCCGTTTCAAAGACGGTGCAAGCGCAGCGACAGAGCGCAATGCGGTCAAGGCAGCCGGCGCAGTGTTTGTCGAGAGAGTCGGCCACGAACTGATCGACGCGGCCGTCGTCAGAGTCGACGCTGCAAAGAAAAACAGTGTCATACAAGAGCTTGAGCGGTCGGGCGCAATCGAGTATGCCCACTCTAACAAGGTGTTGAGCGCCTATCAGACCCCTAACGACTCACTGTTTGGCGAGATGTGGAACCTCAGCAACGGTAGCGACGCCGATATCGATGCACCGGAAGCCTGGGACTACAACACCGGAAGCTGCACAGTAACGGTCGCGATAGCAGACACTGGAATAGACACCTCGCATCCGGACCTGGGAGCAAACCTCTGGATCAATCCGAACGAGGTTGCAGGCAACGGGGTCGATGACGATGGCAACGGATTCGTTGACGATGTTCACGGAGCAAACTTTGTAAACGGCAGCGGCAATCCCAACGACGACCACGGTCACGGCACGCACGTGGCGGGAACAATTGGTGCCGTTGGCTTCAACCAGACCGGTGTCATCGGGGTGAGCCCCAGAGTCAGATTGATGGGCCTCAAGTTCCTCGACGGTGACGGGTTTGGCACGACAGCCGACGCGATTCAGGCGATCCAGTACGCGTCCTCAAAGGGAGCCAACGTGATCAACGCAAGTTGGGGAGGCGGTGGCTACGAGCAGGCACTGAGGGACGCGATCGCAGCCACGAGTGCAGTCTTTGTAGCGGCCTCCGGCAACTCCGGAATGAACAACGACATCTTCCCCTCATACCCAGCCAACTTCAACTTGCCAAACATAATCTCAGTGGGCGCAACCGATGCCAACGACGCTGTTGCCGGCTACTCCAATTATGGACGCAGCACCGTTGATCTGGCAGCACCCGGCTCGAACATCCTGAGCTCCGTCCCGGGTGGATACTCAAGTTTTTCAGGCACCTCGATGGCGGCACCACACGTAAGTGGCGCAGCCGCACTGCTTCTTGCCAGCAGGCCTGATGCGTCGGCCTCAATGGTACGGGATGCAATGATGGCCTCTGTGGACGTTACCAGTGGAACAGCCGGTCTCGTCGCATCGGGCGGCCGCCTGAATATAAACGGCGCATTGCACGCGTTGGGCGGAGCCCGTAATCCGACTACGACAATGTGTGACGGCAGTGCTCTGCCCGCCCCCGGCGATGGCGACGACTCGAATTCGGATCTGAGGCCACAGAAGTTCAAGCTTCTGTCGCCGAGTCCGAGCAGAACCTATTACACCGGCAAGAGCAAGAAAAAGGGCAAGAAAAAGGGCAAGAACAGGCGTAGCCGAAAGATCACGGTCAAGTGGCGGAAGAGCAAGGACTCACATGGAATCCGTTACTACAAGATAAAGGTAAACGGCCGCCTTGTGAAGACACTGAAAGACCCGGACAGGAAGCCCAATGGAAGAAACCCGCGCACAAGGGCCAGAATCAGGATAAAAGGCGGAAAGCGCAAGGCCAAGAGATATCGCATATACGTGGTTGCCGAGGATTACCAAGGTTTCCGCCGCAAGAGCCTCGTGGCCTCTGACAAGCGTGGCAAGAGCAAGAGCGCGCGCAAATCCCGTGCGAAGAAGATGGGCCAGCTGTTCAAGGTCAAAAGGGGTAAGAAGCCCTGCAGCAAGTTCAGAAGACGGGCCGGCCGCTGCTAAGAGCCTGCCCGCGTGAGCAGGGATACACCAACCCGCAGCCTCAACTCAATCCTAAGAAGTTACCGTGTAAAGGGGAATCCGTTTGCTGAAGCCCTTCAGATCAACCTTCCCGATCGTGTTGAATCCAAGCTCGGCATCATCAGGGAAGTTGTCTTTCACGGTTTTCGTTACCAGCACTTCCCCGGCCTGAGTTCGAGCGGTCACTCGTGCCGCAAGGTTTACCTCGCTACCAAAGTAGTCGCCGTCTCTGTAGATGGTCGCACCGTAGTGAAGGCCGATACGTGGTTGCGGCCGTTCGTCAAATAGCTTCTGGAAATCGACGGCCCACACGACCAGCGATGTCGGATCGCTGCTTACGACCATCACCTCGTCACCTATCGTCTTCACCACACGCGCCTCGTCCGGCAGCGATTCCTCTACCTTGCGTATGAACCGCTCCACCAGGTCAAGTGCTTCATCCTCGCCGGCCTCTTCTGTAAAGCGGGTAAAGCCGGCAAGATCGGCAAAACCGATCAACACCTTGACCCTCCCAAGCTCTTCGGTATCCGGGTCCGACTCCATGTGGCCGACCACATCCTGTTCAATGAAGTAGCGCAGAAATTTCTTGTGGACGAAGCCCATCAACGGCATCGCCAGGGGCAGAACGTCTGCGACCAGCTCCTCCATCTCCTCGGCCATCTCCGCGCCGGGGACACCTTCCTTCATCAGCGGTTCATGCACGTACATGTGCACCAGATGGGTCTCGGCATCCGCTATCTGCCTCAGGTTCTGCCCGTACACCCGCATGAGTTGCAGCATCGCCACAAGTGGAAGGCCCGCCGCAAGCACTTCGGCCACGTTGTGCAGCGCCTTGAGATCGTCGATATCGAGCTCTTCCGGCGGCCCGGACGGAACACCGACGCTGGTCCAGATCCGCTCGATCAGGGCCGGCTCCAGTCCCGTTTGCTTGGCGGCCGTTTCAAGATCGATCGTCTCACCCTCATGCCGCAACATATCCTCCACTAAAGCCGTTGCAAGGCGTCCCTCGGACGTGGCCTGTTTGATGTCTTCAAGGCTGTGCCCCCGATCTCTTAGCCTTGCAACCTGGATGGCGTGTGCCACGGCGGTGTTCGTCCAGTGATCGTCTTCCAGCTCCACGACCCCGTCATCGGCCCACCGTCTCAACGTTGCCGCAGTCACGCCAACCCGCCTCGCGGCCTCGGCAAGCGATATATCTTTTTTCCTTTTTCTTTTCATTGCTGACAAACGTATCCTTTTGCCCACGATTAAAGCCGATGCACCCGCCGACAAGTGGGGCGGCCATCACGTTAGTCGCACATTACAGATTCTGCATTAAGTAACTACTGGTACTTCGTTAACTTGTACCAAGCGTTAATCGAGCGGGTGACACGGATGGGTCGGATGCCCGAGGACATACTTGCCCGCAGGGGATGGGGCCCATCCGTGGCAGGACCCGCGAGCAATACCTGTTCATAAGTTAACGAAGTACTGCTAGCTAGGCCTCCCACCCGGACCAGGCTTTTTCGAACAGCTCGTGTAACTCCTCCAGCTGAGGCATGCGTGGATTCGTCCTGGATGAAAGATCCTCAAAGGCAGCCTTGACAAGATCCGGCAATGCTTGCTCGAACTCCTTGCGGTCGATGCCGGCTTTCTCTATCGACTGGGGAAGATCGAGCGTAAGCAGTATCTCCTTTACCTTGTCCTCGAAATGGGCCCGCTGGTAGTCATCGTCTTCTCCGGCAAGCCGCAGAATTACGCGTCCGATTTGAGCATAGCGTGCGGGTGCAACGTAGCTCTTGTAGTTCGGGGCAGGCATGAACTTGCTCGGCATTGAAGAGTTGTACGTGATTACGTGCGGTAGGAATAGCGCATTGCATCTCCCGTGGCTGATACCGAATCTGGCCCCCAAGGCATGTGCAAGAGCGTGATTGACGCCGAGAAACGCATTTGAAAACGCAAGGCCGGCGATCGTTGCGGCATTGTGCATATTTGACCTTGCCTCGATATTCGAGCCGTCCGAGTACGCGGTTGGCAGACTTTCAAATATCAAGTTGATCGCCTGCAAGCACATTGCGTCTGTATACGGCGAGGAGAAGATCGATACAAAGGCCTCCACTGCATGTGTCAGCGCATCGATACCACTATCGGCGGTAACCACGGGTGGCATACTCAGCGTCAAGTCAGGGTCTACGATCGACATCTCCGGCACAAGCGAGTAGTCGACAAGCGTTACCTTCCTGTTGCGAGCCTCGTCGGTTATCACGGCGGCGGGGGATACCTCGGAACCGGTGCCGGAAGTCGTCGGCACGCAGACAAGTTTCACCTTGTGAGACATCTCCGGATAGCGGATCACCCGTTTTCGCGGATCCAAAAACGGCAGTGCAAGCTCTCTGAAGTCCACGGACGGGTCCTCATAGAAAAGACGCATGGTCTTGGCCGCATCGAGAACGGAGCCGCCTCCAACCGCAATAAGCGCGTCCGGCTCGTACAGTCTCAGCGCCTCGGCCCCCTTTTCGATCCCTTCGACCGTTGGCTCCTCCTCAACGTCGGAGAAAACGTGTACGTGAGCGTCAGGCATGTGTGCGCGAATCCGATCGATTGTGCCCCTGCGCTCCGTACCGCGAGTTGTGACAATCAGCGCAGTCTCCGATTTGATCTCGTTGATATTCTCAATCGCGTAACGGTTGAAGTAGATCTCGGGCGGAACCCGAAACCACATCGGTGGCGTGCGCCTCTTGGAGACCGTCTTTATATTCATTAACTGCTCCACATTAACGTTTTCCGTGGTTGTCGATCCACCCCACGTTCCACAGCCTAAAGAAAATGTTGGTGTCATATCGTTGTAGACACCGCCCAGCGCACCGACTGCGGTTGGTGCATTCACGAGAATCCTTCCCGTACGAATTCGATTTGCGAACTCCCTGACCACCGAATCGTTCTCGGAGAAAATCGCGGACGTATGCCCCAATCCCTCAAGCTCAGTGACCTTTTCGCAGATCGAGATCGCTTCTTCCGTGGAGTGCGCCTTGACCAGCGTTAGCACAGGAAAGAGTTTTTCATGTAGCAGGATCTCATGCTCTGGCTTGCCGTCAAGCTCGATTGGGGCAATGAGTGCCTTGTGATGAGGGGCCGCCTCAAATCCTGCCATCTCCGCAATCTTTGTGACCTTCTGGCCGATGCACATCATGTTCATCGCGCCGTCCTCGTTGAAAACGGTCTTGGCCAGCTTGACCACCTCGTCCTCGGTGAGTATCCGTCCCCCAATCGCTTCAAGCTCATCTACAAATCTGTCGTAGACTTCAGCATCGACCACAGCGGTCTGCTCCGCCGGGCATATGAGTGAGGCGTCAAAGGTCTTGGAGACCATGATGTCAACGACTGCCATTCCAATATCCGCGCTCTTTTCAATATAGACCGGTGCGTTACCCGGACCTACGCCGAGCGTCGGCTTTCCCGCCTCATTGGCTGCAGTGACGATCTGTTGACCGCCGGTCGTCCAGATGAAGTCGATATCAGGGTGGTGAAAAAGGTACTGAGTATCGGCCCTTGTCGGCTCCTCGAGAACCTGGATCGCGCCCTTCGGCGCACCGGCCTCTTCGGCCGCGTCCCGGATTATGCTGGTTGCTTCTACACACGAGCGATAGGCACGAGAGGACGGGCGCATAATGATTGCGTTGCGTGTTTTGGCCGCACATATGCCCTTGAACAACGTTGTCGAAGTGGGGTTCGTCAAAGGCAGGATCGCCAGAATGACCCCAATCGGCTCGGCCACTTTCATCAGGTTTCGCTCTCGATCCTCCTCGATGATGCCAACCGTTTTCTTGTCTCGCAGGTAGTCGTAAAGAAACTCGGTCGCGGTGTAGTTCTTGATGACCTTGTCTTCCAGAACTCCAAGGCCGGTCTCATCGATCGCTGTCGTCGCCAATTCACCCACATTGTTCAGGCCGGCTACGACCATGCGCCAAACGATCTCGTCCACCTGCTTCTGATCGAAGCTGCGGAAACTCGAGGCAGCCTGCTTCGCGGACTCTACGACCCCGTCCAGATACTGCCGGCGCTTGTCGTCAATCTCTTCCGACTCAACGGCACGCCGCTGACGTTGCTGGTTGTCTTCAGCTTTCATGGAGATTGCATTATGACTGGTCCTTCATGATTAGAAAAGTCCGAACGGTCTGCCGCGATCAACGAGCCCCTCATAGATCTTATCCTGGATCGTCTCACGAATGGCCTGGGAGAGCTCGAATACCAGGTTGGGGTCATCGCATGCGTCCGGCCCGTAGTCCGAGAGGTCGATCGGCTCGCAGAACTCAATCCTCCAACGAGATGGAAGCGGAATCAGGCCGAACAGCCCAAGCCAGGGAAATGTGGGAGTGATCGGAAAGTACGGTGAACCGATCAAGCGCCCGAGCGTTGGAATATTTCCGATCATGGGGTGAATCTCCTCGCTGCCGATGACGGCCACCGGCACGATCGGAGAGCCGGCACGCAGCGCTATCTCAACAAAGCCGCCCCGGCCAAAGCGCTGCAGCCGGTAACGATCCTTGAACAGCTTGCCCGCGCCCTTGACTCCTTCCGGGAACACGGCAACCAGATGATCCTGACTGAGCAACCGTTGCGCGTTGTAGGGTGAGGCAACCGTGCCACCAACCCTTCGTATGAAAAAGCTTAAGTAGGGAAGCTGAAAGGCCCAGTTAAGGACCATGAAGCGGGGGATGCGCGGCAGCGGGTGTTCCTTGACTATTGCCGCGCCGATCATGGTCGCATCCCATGGCACTATGCCCGCATGATTCGAGACGAGCAAAGCACGGCCGTGGGCGGGTACATTGTTCACGCCAACCGCCTCGACCCTCCAGTAACGCTCGTAGAGAAACTCGAAGAACGGATAGGCAGCGTCCAGGAACTCCTCGTCAAACCCCCACTCATCCTCCGTGTAGTTGCCACGTAATCTTTCAATCATCCCCCTGGCTGACTGGCTGGCGGCAGACGGAAGCCCCTCCGCAATCTCCTCGAGGGAACTCCAAATTCCGCTTCGGCCCTCTTCCAACTGATCACGAAGGCCGCTGAGCAGCTTGAGTGCCGACCCGCGTCCATCGGTTGCAGCGCCGATTCTTTCAGCCAGCTCCAATGGTCGCCTCCTTCAGGCTCGAGATAACTTTCATGCTGCCACTCTTTTCAATGTAGTCGCGAACTGCCTCAACGGTCGAGTATCGTGGTTTGAAGCCGAGTTCGTCCACCATGCGAGTCACATCCACACCCCGCCCGTAACGTAGAACCCTGGTGAAATCACTGCCAAGCTCTTCCATGCCCAGCAGTCGCGTGGTCCTCAGCGCTCGACCCAGTAACGGCGTAGGCACTGGGACAGTTACCTTCCCCGCCAACCGCAGGAGCCGGATCAGGGAGATCGTTCCCTCTCCGGCAATGTTTATCGGCCCCCGGGTGGGTTTTTTTACCGACCTGTAGATAGCTTCAACTCCATCATCCTGGTGAATGAACTGAATCCGGGGATCGAATCCCATAGGGGTCGGTACCACGGGAAGGCTTAAAAAACGCTTAGCCGGAGAATCAATCGTTGGCCCTATTGCAGGCTGAAAGCGCAGTAGTGTGCATGTCACTTCCGGGTGCCTTCGGGAAAAAGTCTCAAAGTAGCTCTCCAGCTCGTATAGATCTCGCTGGTACCGAGCACCCTCGGAGCCGGTCCTGGACGCAGTCTCAGGACAAAACGAGGGAGCAGCTGAATCCGCCCCGTAGATCGCAGCCGACCCTTTGACTATCAAAGTGCGTACGGACTCTGCCTTTTCACAAGCGTTCAATAGCTGCAGGCTACCGACCACGTTTGCATCGTGGGTGGCCGCCGACGATTTCGAAAAGGGCTCGAGAAAGAGGCCCGTGTGTACGACTGTATCCACCTCGGTTGCCGGTATCAGCGTCGAAACCACCGGGTTGCGGATATCTGCTTCCAGGAACTCTGTTTTTTTCAGGTCACGTGTTGGTGGCTTGGTATCTATGCCCGCCACATACTCGATGCCAGCGTCCTGCTCCAGCCTTCGGGCGACCTCCTGGCCCCAGAAAGAGGAGACGCCAATTATCAGCACCCGTCGAGATGCCATCGCCTATGGCAGCACTTGAGAGGTTTGGTCTGGGTTTCGGGAACTCACATCAAGCCCCTAGCTTCCACCATCGTCGGAGTCGCCGCCAACCCTGCGCTCGATCTCGGCGAGCCGTTCTTCAAGCCTGTCTATCTTTGCCTGAAGACCTTTGACATCATCGCCCGTCGCCAGACGTAAGTCCTTGACCGACTCTCTGATGCGGTGGCCAATCTCACCTGCGGAGCGAGCACTATCGCTGCCGCGCTTTGCAATTTCGTCGACAATCTCCTGCGCCCGCTCGCGTCCTATCGCCGCCGATCCAAGGGTTGATTGAAAAGTTCGCTCAACCGCCTCGCCCACTGATTCAGGAATTGACTTCTTCTTCTTTTCACTCATGAATAATTTCGTTAGTTAGATGCGTGCCGTCCGGTAGATTCTCACATCGAATCACTCCAATGAAGATACTACCTGGATCAATCCCCGAACGAAACACTGCTATCGCCGGCGACCGGTGACGCTCTACTCCCCCGACTGACTCTTTGAAATTTCGTCCAGCTTGCTCTCCATACCATTCAATCGAGCGGCAACATCGGATTTGCTCATGCCTCCGATTTTTTGCGAAAGCCCGTCTACACCGTCCTCAACGTCCTCCAGACGTTGTGAGACCGAGCGCATACGGCGCGTCAGCTTCTGCAGGTCCGATGCAGATGACAGATCGAGCATGCCGAAAACCGACTCGCGGGCCCTGAAGACCCTCTGCCCAGCATCCACAACTCCCTTGACAGCCCCCTGCACTGCATCGTTGTCAATCACTTCCTGCGCCAGCCAGCCAACGGCCTCCTCGCCCTGACGAGTTACTCGACTGCGCCAGCCATCTGAGTTGTTCTGTTCCACTGTAGTCAATTGGCCTCCGCTCGATAAAACTTGTTGTACGGCTCGTGTGTTGATGTGGTCGGCAGCATATCAACGACCCGGCTTCAAGGGACATAAATCTATAAGGCTCAAGCTGAGCTTGAGCCTTCTGCCCACCCCTGTCACAGCTTCCGGTCGTTTCTTGAAACCTGTTCCGACGAAGCAAACGGGTGAGCCACTCGACCCAGTGCAACGTTAATACGTAACGATGATCCGCTTCATTCGTCTAATACAGAGAGGGCAATGGGGCACCGAATCACCTCAAAGTGACAATTCACCCTAAAGGAAATGGCCTAAAATACCGATTTTTATACAAGATTTACTCTTTATTTAGTGCAATTCCGGCACGTAAGGAGTCTTATATATATAGGGAGACGTATCTAAGGAGCCAATAACGTGAAAGTCTGCTGTCAACTGTCAATAAGAGCCGCCGTTTGGGATACTGTTACAAGCAGGATCCATGCACTAGGAACGGCCAAGGGGGGAGTGGGCACTTTTACCTGTGAGACTTAAGTATTTTGTATCCGTCATTTGTGCGAGCCTGCTAACCGTGGGGCTTATGGTTGTCCCTGCATTGGCGGACCAGCAAGATGGTGCCGACCAGTCGATCGCAACTCCTGCTCCAGAGGCTGCTCCTGCTCCAGAGGCTGCTCCTGCTCCCACTCCAGAGCCTGCCCCAACTCCAGCTCCCGATCCCGGGGCCGTGCCTGAAGAGCCGGGCGAGAAGGAAGCCGAGAGGGGAAAGACGTCCTCGGAAGAACTGAAGCCGGAGAAGGCTGAGGAAGAGAAGAAGGCCGAGGAAACGGACAAAGTTTCAGACAGCGACAAAGCGCTTCTCAGTCAGGTTCTTTTCACCACGGAGAAGATCTCCAAGTGCGAGAAGGACTTGCTGCTGCCGCCACTACACACACTGCCGTGGATACGGGCGGCGGGTTACTTCTACGGTGTGCCATCGGTGAACTTGCTGGCTTTCGGCAACATGGAAAGTGGGTTCAAACCTGGTCTCGAGTCATACGCAAACGCCAGGGGGATCACCCAGTTCCTCGAAGGAACCTGGAAGGCGTACGGTCGTGACTTTGACAAGAGCGGGTTCAGCGATCCGGACAAAGCGGCTGACGCCTACGCAAGCACTGCGAACTACCTGACTGCGTCCGGCCTGCACGATGACGTGATCAAATCTATATTCGCCTACAACCACAGCGACGCGTATGTGAAAAGCGTGATCAAGCTGACGGAGAAGTACGCCAGCTGTGCACAGTTCCTGGAATCAACCGCAAAGTTGATCGAGGCGTTGCCACCGATCCAAAACAACTTCTCTTACAAAGTGGACAAGGGGCAGGTGGAGATCACAACGGGCAAGGACAACCCTGTAATCGCAGCCGAAAATGGCGAGATAGAAAAACTTGATGAAAACAGTGGCAGCTACCGCGTTGTTTTGCGCGGATCCTCAGGCCACGCTTATGTGTATGAGGGAATGGTTCCCGAAACAGTTGTGCCGCATCCTAACGACAAGGCGCTCAAAAACAAGTTCTTGAGCAACTCGGAGCTGGTTGTAGACGAAGATAAAGACCGGCCCGCAAGCGCCGCATCGAGCACAAAGGTTGGGCAAAAGAAAAAGGCGGACAAACCGAAAATGGGATCCGCCAAAAAGGCAGACGAGAAGAAACAACAGGTCAAGAGCTTCAACAGCAGTCCGAAGAACCGACGACTGTTCCGTAGTCCGGCCCGCTCAAAGAAGACGATAGAGGCCGCCCTTAAAATAGGGCAGACATCCGGGGTGCCCGAGGATGAGGTAAAGAAGTACTTCAAGTCGCACACCTCGAAGAAGGTCAGTGAGTTGCCTCGCGACAAGTTCGACCTCGTCGAGTTGAAGATAGGCACGCCCATCATTGCGGGCTCCAAGATCGGGTCGGTGAGCGGTTCCTTCAAGTTCGAGATTCGCCCATACGGCACCGGCAAGCCACTTAAAAAGCCGGGGCTTATGTTCGATGCCTGGAAGGCACTCGCCGCAAGTAATTACCATGAAATTATCGGGCCGAGTTCCCTTCTCGAGGTTAAGGAGGCACGACTGTTGCCCCAAGATGTCATGTGGCTTGCCGCCCACTACCCGGAGCAACTCGGCAAGTTGATCCTCTCCGACGATGGCGTGGAGATCTATGAAGGGGGCCGCAAGAACATTGAGGACAACAAGATCTTGCCGCATGTCTTGAATAGCATCGGCCAGCTGGCCACGCAGGGATTCGCGCCACAGGTCAGCTCGCTCAGCGCTGGACGTGGCTCTCCATACACAAACAGCGGAAATCTTTCCAACCACCCCTTCGGTAGGGCTGTGGACATCCCGGCAATCAACGGCAAGGCCGTGATCGATGACCATGATCAGGTACCTGGGCTCACTTGGAGCTCCGTACTGAGCCAGCTCGTACTACCGCCGGCGTTCACACCAACGGAGCTTATATCTCCGTATGAGCTGGACGGCGGTGACGGAGTGAGCTGGACCGATGGCGATCACAAAGACCACATACACATCGGCTTCGATAAAAACTCGCAAGCCCGCAAGCTGTCTCCAAAGAGCAGGAAGCAGCTAACGAAGTGGTGGGGCAGCGTGCAGGACCAGCTGGGCAAGAACAAGCCCCCGAAAGATCCGGTGAAAGAGGAGAAGCCGGGCAAGTGGGCAATCCCCGCCAAGAAGGTCGACAAGGACAAGTCGGGAAAAACCGCTCCCCACTAGCTCCAATCAGCGAACGTCCTGACACCGACCTAAGACCCCCTAAGTTCTTTCCCTTCATCCAATTCGAATTCGCGTTCAACCTTGAGGTGGCAGACGGTCGCTACATTGTCCGCCGCGAGCACGTTGCTGCAAACGTGATTGTTTTTGGTACCAGTGGAGCGACCGGCCGTAAACGTTTTAAGAAGCGGCGGCGAAGCAGCACTGATGCTGACGATGCAGTATCCGGCCCCAGCTCAACTGTGACCGTAGTGCTCCCCGACCGGTTTGCCGACGAGCAAAGCGCCGCGCGATGGCTCGCCGATCGATCGGGAGACGCAGACGAGGCCGAGCATGAGATTGAAAAGGCACTCAAGCTGCTCAACGAGGCTCTGGCAGCGCACAGAATTGCGTCCAGCGACCCATACGTGAGTGAGCTCGGTAGAGACCGGGCTGTTACCGTGAAAATCGGCTTCGGCCGGGGCGAGGAGATTGCCTACCAAAAGTGGTCCGAGGCGATGAGCCTGCCGGAACCGCAAAAAGGCAAGCGAAGGCGCAGGCAGATTCTCGACCCACAGGACAAGTTTGCCGCAATCTTGAGTGGAAGAGAGACAGCTCTTCTGGCCGAAGAGTTACTACTGCGAGCAAAGCTCGATATGCAGATGAATCGGTTACGTCATGCGGCGCTTCAAGCAGACCTTGCACTCGAAGCCCTGCTTGCAGAGCAACAGCAGAGCGAGTTTGATGAGGGAAAAAAGGGTGAGCGACAGGCAAGTGACTTGAACTGGTTGCGCTCACAGGAGAGCAGTCTCGAACAGATCGCCAACAGCGCTCTCAGCGACAATCTAGAGCCAGAGTCAGCGGCAACGATCGAAGAGATTGTCGAGCGTATTGAGAGATTCCTGCGCCGACGGCGTTACGGTTAAGTTGTAGAGACTGGGAGCTTGAGCCAGCTTCCAACCCTGGTGGCCGCCGTAAACGCTGCCCAGCTGACTGCTCCGATGAGTTGCGCATCGCCTGGACGTTTGGCTTGAAACTCGTTGATTACCTCATCGTCGACCTGGTGTGGTGCCAGTGCCACCAGTAAAGCGAGCCGCGCATCGCTCAGCGCTTGCCCGTCCAGACCGGTGGTAGCTTCATCAACCCAGCTTCGACTCAGACCCATGTCCTCTCCGCACCACTGCTGCACACGTTCCTCAACAAGGCTGCGGACCTCCTCGCTCAACGCACTTTCCCCTGCGGCTGCAACTTCTTTGGAAAGGCGGGCAAAGGCGCCTGATACATAAGGATCTCCTGCCGCCCAATTGAACGCATCGGGCAGCTCCGCGTCGGGCAACAGCTCCAGTGACTCACCGGGCCGACGCTCTGACTTGACTACCGATGAGAGTACGCGTGCACCAATCTTCTTTGTTATCGAATCCATTCCCGGCACCTTCATCGGCATTGGCGACTCCGGCAGGAATATGTCAACAACCCGGTTCACGTAGTGGAAGGTGATCGCCGTACCGATTATCGAGGGCGCGTCATCGAGTGAAAAGGGTGGATTTTCCAGCTCGGCAGCTCCCTGAAACCTCGTCGCCGACGCCCACGCGGCAACCTGCTCGAGTTCTTCCGTCTGTGCGCCCACCGCTTCCAGCATCATCCGGTGTGCATCCACGCAGTAGGGACAGCTGTTTGCCTCCGACACGGAACGAGCCACGGTCTCCTTCACCGCACGCTCAGCCCTTCCAGCCACCAGGGTCTCTCTGGTGGCACACCATGCTGCTGCAAGCAGCTCCGGGTTTGAGCAGTGCACCGCATGCGGCTCGGCAACCAGTCCGAACTCCCTGCTCATCTGCTCGTATGTCCGTGCAACCAGCCCCTCGGCCTCGGATGCCTTCACCAGATCCAGGTACCTGACCCGACTGTCAAACCGGGATTGGCCGAAACGGTCTAGTACTTTGCCGGAAAAACCCACTGCACCACCTCAATCTCTAATTGCCATTTAAGGATAGTCTTCAACGGGTGCCAAGCAAAGTGGGAGACAAGTTGCCGACAACCAAGATAGAGGAGATCGCAGGCTGGGCGGCCAGTGCTGAATTGAGCGACGTGCCCGAAGCGACCGTCGCCCGAGCAAGGCTGCAACGAGCCAACACGATTGCCGCGGCAAGGGCCGGCGCCTCCTCCGGCCCCGTCGAGCGCTTACGATCTGCCGTTCATGGACTCGAAGCCGAGGGCGCCTGTAGCGTTATCGGGACATCCTTCTGCCTGACGGCGCCGATGGCCACCTATACCAACGCCGCTGCCTCGATCGCGCACGACTGGGACGACTACCTCTACATGGGCCATACGGGTCACTCTTCGGTATGGGCCAGTCACGCCGTATCGGAAGAGGTAAAAGCAGACGGGGATACGGCGCTTCTGGCTCAGATTCTGGCAAATGAAATGTCGGCGCGGCTCGGAGCTGCACTCGTTATCGGCCCACACAACGGGCAGTTCTGGTCATCGATCCACTGCGCCGGGGCAGCTATGGCCGCGGGAAAGGTCATGGGGCTCGATGAAGGCAGACTCGCACATGCAATCGCTACGGCCCTCTACCAGCCTCCGTACGGGCTCTGGCCCGGGTTCATGGGGCCCGACACCAAGGTGCTAACCGCAGCTGAACCGGCGGCACAGGGCGTCAGAGCTGCGTTCTTGGCGGCAGAGGGGTTCACGGGGCCGCTCGACGTGATCGAGAATCCCGGTGGCCTGATGACGAGCCTGTCATTCCAGCCGAGGCCGCGACAGCTGGAGGCATTCGGTGACGTATGGCTAACGGACACCCTTGCATTCAAGCCCTATCCCGGCTGCGCGTACTTGCAGACATCGGTTGATGCCATGCTGCGCCTCATCGAGGAACACAAAATTGGCGCGGATCAGGTCGACTCCGTGGAGGTCGAGACCTCGCTGATAACAACCGGAATGGAAGGGCTCAGTCGACCGGCAAAGATCACGGCGGTAAAAGTCAACTTCTCGGTGAAGTTGAGCCTGGCAGTGGCACTGGTCGCCGGCAGGCTCACCCCGGCAGAGCTTGACACCGATTGGCTTTTCAAGAACTCAGATGCGATCGGAAAGCTCGCCGATCGAATAAACCTGAGGCACGGCTGGGACATGACATTCAACCTCCTCTACGGCCTTGCAGCCGGGTTCGATTTGGTCTCGGATGTCAGATCTATTCCGGTACGGCGACTCCCGCAGATCAGGCAACGGATGAGTGACGTCGGTATGGCCGAGCTGGGCATCCAGCTGAATGACATCTTCCGCTTGATTGTTCACCCGAGAGTTCGTGCATATCTGATCGGCCAACTCTCGCCCCGCAAAGTGCCGCGACTACTCAAGCGAGGCAACGGCAGCAGCGGAAGCCTTGAGGAGTTCGATACATCCTCATTCAGGTTGAACTTCCCGGCAAAGGTCACGGTCAGACTCACCGACGGATCAGTGCTTTCAGCCTCCGGCTCACACCCGGGCGCGAGCGGCTCCTCGTATGCGGAGGCTCGAGACGTTGTTGAGAAGAAGTGGATTGAGACAGGAGGCTCAGAGGAAGACTTTGCTGCACTTGTCGATTGAAGGTCAGATAAGTACGGGACGGCCGACGATCGCACTTTAAGGCACCAGAATCCGAACCTTTGCCTTGCATCCGAGGCTGCTGCCGTTTATCTGAACGACGTACTTGCCACCGACTGCGTGGCGCCGCTTCAAGGTAACTGTTCCAAGGCCGGCTGCCAAGTCCAATATCTTGCCGTTTCGCAGCAGATTGATATTGCATGTCGCGCCATCCTCAGGTATCTCTACCTCGGGGACCGCCTTTGCAAGCAGTTTGCCCCCGGTCCTGCGTACGGTAACTGTGATGTTGCGGTTCTTTTTCTTCCCAACATCAACTGTGCGCTTGACCGTCCTGGGCTTACGCACACGAGGTCTCTTGCCCCTAACGTCACGGATAATTGCGCGTCTACCCTTGGTCGTCAGACAGCCCGCGGGCTTCAAACAGAAAGATGAGTCAACGTGCAGGCCGGCGTAGTTTTCTGCCCAGACCTCACTGATCCTCTTGCTCCAGGGCATTTTATGCCCGTAGCCCAGCTTGCCCTGCTTAACCAGGCGCCCCAGTTTGAGTGCCCTGTACCAATGACGGCCTCCGTTCAACTCAGGCCCTACACCTCTCACGTATTGATCTATGTGATGGCCATACTCGTGCAATAACACAGATTCGGCCCCCAGGGCCGATTTCGCGGGAACGACGACTGACTGGGACGAGCCCTTGTAGCAGCCCCCTACCAGCCCACCACAAACCCTGGTGAGGGCCTTGCTCGTCACGATTCTCACCGTCACGCTTGAGATCTCGCTTCCGTGAACCGACTTGCGCAAGATCTTGGCATACGCGGAGGGCTTTGCCCCAGGCGACTCCGATGAAATACGTATCGGTCGACCCTGACGGTCTTTATACGTACGCACCTTTGCACCCGCGTCAGATACGGTCGAGACGCCTGCAACCGAGATGGGTACGCCCCAGATCGATGCCTGAAAAGCCATCAATGCTATGAGCGAGCCTGTAATCGTCCCTGATAGTCGCATCGTTCTATAAAACCGTGTACCTATATAGAACTACGCATGCAGGAAAGTTTTGTTATGGGTCAGGTCTTGCATTTTGCATTGCTAGCGCCTACACATGACACTGGACTGCCGTAATGCAAAATGCAAGACCTGACCCCTAGAGAATTGCCGCTCCGTGGTGCTAGCCGATCAACTGCAGTACGGCTTGCATCTCCTCTACCACATCTCCATTCATGCGGACCTCGGCTTCGGCGTCGTAAGGTGTCTCGCTCTTGGTGAGAATTGCGATCTTTCCACCCGAGTGGGCTGTCAGTGTGGGCAGCGATGCCACGGGCTGCACAACAAGCGAGGAGCCAATGCAAAGCATTAGATCGGCCCCTCGTGCCATCTGCTGCGCTTCGAAGATCGCCTCCTCCGGCAACATCTCGCCGAACAGCACGACGTCCGGCTTGACCGAGCCGTCACAGCTTCTGCACTTGGCGATCTCATCGCCGTCAAACAGCGTCTCGACCTCTTCCAGCTTGTAGCTTTCGCCGCAGTCGAGGCAGCTACTCGTCTCGACGGTTCCATGAACCTCGACAATCTTCTTCGAGCCGGCCTTGCGGTGGAGGCGATCGATGTTCTGGGTGATGACACCTTCCAGAAGTCCACGCTCCTCAAGCTCGGCCAGTACGGTGTGGGCAGGATTCGGCTGCTTGTCTTCCAGCATGTTGAAGCGCGGACGGTAAAAGCTCCAAAACCGCTTGGGGTCACGGCGGAAGACCTCGATGTTGGCGACCTCCATCGGGTCGACGTTCTCCCAGATTCCGGTACCGGGCGTGCGAAAGTCGGGAATACCGCTCGGCACCGAGATGCCGGCACCGGTCAGCGCCACCGTCGAGCGCGACTCCTTTATCAACTCCGCTAATTTTTCCGCTTCAGACATCCGGCTCCCGAATTGATCAGACAAACCTCGGGCGGGTGGCAGTGCAATGTGCTTTTTGATGTCCTTTTCAGGACTCATCCGCTGCGTGACGTATCTCAGGAAGAGCCGTGCCCAAGATTTGACTATCAGCATAAAAATGCCAAATCTTTGGCATTTCTTCTGCACTGACAGGACCCGCCCGCCACAAGCATGATCAATAACTAGTTACTTTGTAGCTCAGCTTCCCTTGAACTTCGGGTTCCGCTTCTGCAAGAAAGCGGTTATGCCCTCTTTGGCATCCTCGCTGCCGAAGACGGTGGCAAAGCCCTGCATTTCGGCCTTGATGCCCTCGTCCAGGTCTGCATTGTTCGAGACCTTCTTGATCTGCTCAACCGCGATCGGAGCCTTTGACGACAGATCGCGAGCCCATGCCAAGGCAGTATCGAATAATTCGTGATCGCGCACGACTGCATTTGCCAGACCGTATTCATATGCCTGCTCGGCCGAGATCGCGTCACCGGTCAGATTCATCTGAAGCGCACGTGCTTCTCCCACAAGACGCGGCAGCCTCTGTGTGCCACCCAGCCCCGGGATGATGCCGAGGTTTATCTCCGGCTGGCCGAACGTCGCTGACTTTGCCGCGACACGGAAGTCACAGCCCATCGAGATCTCGCAACCACCGCCAAACGCAAGGCTGTTGACAGCCGCGATCGTGATCTTCGACGACGTCTCCCACTCCCTGAGCATCGCGTGACCCATTTCCAGCATCTTCTTGCCCTCTTCGGGATCCATCTTGGTGAACGCCTTGATGTCGGCACCCGCCGAGAAGGTGAAGGGGTTTGACGATGTGATGATCAATGCCCTGATATCACTCGACGACTCGCAGTGCTTCCAGACATCGTTCAGGTCCTTGAGCACTTCTGGGCTCAACGGGTTTGCCGGGGGCCTGTTGAGCCAGAGGATCGCGGTGCTGCCTTCCTGCTGGAAGAGAACCGTCTCCTTCTGGTCAAAGCCTGAATCGGGCTGCGGGTACGGGAAGAACCCCTGACCCGATTTCCGACCCGTACGGCCCTGGTTTACCAGTCGCTTCAAGAGCGCAGGGGGCTCGAAGTTCTCGCCCCACTCGCCCTTTGCGGTCTCCAATGCCTCGAGCACCGTGTCGAGGCCCATCTCATCGGCCCTTGCCAGCGGCCCGGGTTGGATACCGGCACCCGCCATCATTCCAAGATCGATGTCCTTGGCCTCCGCGGCTCCTTCTTCAAGTAGAAGGCAGGCTTCCACAAAAGCCTTAAGCGTGAAGCGTTCTATCACCGACCCGGTTTTTGTTGCTGTCGTTGCTTCCATTTTGATTCTCCTTGATCGTCGATTCGCGCTTACGAGCCGTGCTCGTAAAAGCCCTTGCCGGTTTTCTGGCCGAAGTCGCCAGCCTCCACTAACTCTCTCAGCTTTGGCAGTACGTAGAAGCGGTCACCGTAAGACTCAGTCATCTGCTCTGCCACATGTAGAACGGTGTCAAGCCCCAACATGTCGGTGAGGAAGAACGGGCCCATCGGTGCGGCTTTCGCCTCGCTGATTGCTTTGTCGATCTCCTCGTACGACTCGCCGGTCTCATCCTGATGGCGCCATACCTCTGACACTGATGAGTTCAAGATCCTGTTGACGACAAAACCCGGTACCTCATCGCAACGAATCGGCATCTTCCGGATCTGCTGGACGAAGTTCACCGCAATCTGCGCCGTTTCTTCCGATGTATCCTTGCCGACAACGACTTCAACAAGGCGCATCATTGACGCCGGAAAGAAGAAGTGTACGCCGATGATCCTGTCCGGCCTGGTTGTCGCACTGCCGATCTCCGAGATCGGAAGCCCTGATGTGTTGGACGAGAGGACCGCACGTCCTGGAGTCACCTCGTCCAGCTCTGCAAATACGGCCTGCTTGATATCCATTCTCTCGGGCACGGCCTCTATGACGAAGTCAACGTCACCAAAGCTGTCGTAGCTCGTCGTTCCCTCGATCAGCGACATCTTCTGCTCGAGCTGCTCTTTCGTCATTTTCTCTTTATCGACGCGGCCCTGGTAGAGACTGCGGGCCTTGTCCAAGCCAACATCTACAAACTTCTGGTCCACGTCCTTCAATACAACTTGTATATCGGCAAAGGAGATGACCTGCGCTATCTCCCCGCCCATGGTTCCTGCACCTACTACAGCGGCTTTAAAGACACTCATGGGAGCTGGATTCCTCCAAATCTTTGTTTGCTTGGACAGAAGACTAGTTAATTTTAAGCAATTAACTGCCGATGAATCCGCACGTCTACCCGTAGATCTCCTGCTCTATCAGCTTCACGCCCTGCACTATGGCTTCCAAGAAAGGTTTGACCGCCGTTCTGAGCCGTTGGTGCTCCTCTTTGCCCTCATCGGTAATCGAGTAGAACCTGCGGCTCCGTTTCTCGGGATGCTCCCAGTGGCCTTCGATGAAACCCTTCGCCTCAAGCTCTCGGAGCAACGGGTAGATCGTGTTCGGGTTGACGCTCATAATGCCGGATGTGAGTTCCTCGATCTGTGAGATCAAGTTGTTGCCGTATGACGGCTCCGAGGAGCAGAAGTGCAGGATCAGTAGCGGGAACACGTCACGCCGTCGAAACTCGCCGAGGAATACGTCCGAGGGACGTTTTGCCGTCTTCAACTTCGGGCGAAGTGTGTCGTGTGTTACGTCCGCCGCCTCCGCCGTGCTCGCAGCCTCCGCCACCTCCTTGGCACGCTCTTTCTTACTGCGCTTCTCAGGTTTGTCGGAGCTCGTGTTCATCTTTTATGAACTTGAAGCCTTTTTCCCGATGACCCACGCACGCCCTGAAGTGGACGGCGATACTTCAGCACAGTTTTGAAGTTTCCCTTCCCTACTTGGCTGAAACAGATCTTCATAAGCAATGATCGTAACTTGAATCACGTCCAAGCACACCCACTACCTTGATTACAACGCATCCACTGAGAAGGGGCCTCACGGCCCCTTCTTCCAACTTAGGGCTCGTGCCAAAACATCTTGCACGTTTGGATGACGCCCAGACCCCACCAGCTCAGCGTCCTCGAAAGCCGATCAAGCCGGTGCTGCAGCCTTCGGTGCTTCGGCTTTGCGCGGCATCAGAACCTCGCGTGCTATCACCAGTCGCTGGACCTGAGAGGTGCCCTCGTAGATCTGCATCAGCTTGGCGTCACGCATCAGCTTCTCTACGGGATAGTCCTTGATGTAGCCGTAGCCGCCGTGGACCTGTACGGCGTCCACCGTCACCTCCATCGCAGTGTCGGCTGCAAACCGTTTCGCCATGGATGAGACAAGCGTGTTCGGCATACCCTCATCCAGCTGTGAAGCGGACTTCCATACCAGCAGGCGGGCGGCCTCGGTCTTGGTCGCCATGTCGGCGATCATGAACGAAACCGCCTGGTGCATCGCGATCGGAACACCAAACTGCACGCGCTCCTTGGAGTACTCCGATGAATACTCGAGCGCTGCCTGTGAAATGCCGACGGCGATTGCGGCGACACCCGGACGCGTCCGGTCAAATGTCATCATCGCGAGCTTGAAGCCCTTGTTTTCCTCACCGATCAGATTCTCCGCGGGAATCTCGACATCCTGGAAGCTGATCGTGGCGGTATCGGAAGCACGCTGACCGAGCTTGTCTTCCTTCTTGTCAACGGTCACACCGTCACCCTTTGGGACTACAAACATGGAGAGCCCACGATGGCCCGCTTCAGGATCGGTCTTGGCAAGGACAGTGAACCAGCTGGCGTGTGAGCCGTTGGTGATGAACTGCTTGGTGCCGTTGATCACGTACTTGTCGCCCTTCTTGACGGCGCTGGTGCGTATCGCGCCCACATCGGACCCGGCCTCCGGCTCTGTCAGGCCGAAAGAGGCGAAGCTGCACTCCTCGGTGAGCATGCTGAGATACTTCTTCTTTACATCCTCCGAGCCAGCGATTAGGACCGGAGCGGACGCCAGGCCGTTATTGACGATCGAGGTCGTCATCCCCGCACAGCCCCAACCCAATTCCTCCTCGATCAGGGAGCCGGTCATGTAGTCGAGACCCGGCCCACCGTACTCCTCGGGAATATGGCTGTTCATAAGGCCTAGCTCCCAAGCCTTCTCCAGAACCTCCTGCGGCCAGGTAGCGTCGCGGTCGTATTCCGCGGCAACGGGCCTCATCTCCTTTTCGGCAAAATCGTGCGCAGTCTCTTTGATGTGCTTCTGTTCGTCAGTCAGTGTGAAGTCAACCACGAGCAAACACCCTTTCATATCCGTTTAGCGTGCGGCCGTAACAGGTAGTCGGCCGCCTCTAGACTGGTTGATATCCGTCGTTGACTGACTCGTCAGTCAACGACGTTATAACGGTACCTGCACTTGTCTCCATGGTCAAATACACATGACGCATTCTTAGATTGAAATCGTGCCTCTGCCCGCCGCAGCTGACACGGTTTCAGGTTGCACAATGATCGCAACCTGTACCTCCACCGGATATGGCCCTACAGAAGCAACTACAGCTAGAGAGAAGGGGCCTTGGCGGCCCCTTCATCCAGTTCTTGTCTTTTCAGATGCCGATCAGGCGGATGCTGCGGCCTTCGGCTTGTCAGCTTTGCGCGGCATCAGGACTTCGCGTGCAATAACAAGTCGCTGAATCTGCGAGGTTCCCTCGTAGATCTGCATCAGCTTGGCGTCACGCATCAGCTTCTCCACGGGATAGTCCTTGATGTAGCCATAGCCACCGTAAACCTGTACGGCGTCCACCGTCACCTCCATCGCGATGTCGGCGGCAAACCGCTTCGCGTGAGAGGAGACAATCGTGTTCGACTTGCCCTGGTCCAGCAGCACCGCCGACTTCCAGGTAAGTAGACGAGCAGCCTCGATCTTGGTCGCCATGTCGGCGATCATGAACGAAACCGCCTGGTGCATCGCGATCGGAACGCCAAACTGCACGCGCTCCTTGGAGTACTCCGATGCATACTCGAACGCCGCCTGGGCAATACCGGTGGAGATCGCCGCTATACCAGGACGGGTCCGGTCGAATGTCATCATCGCGAGCTTGAAGCCCTTGTTTTCCTCACCGATCAGGTTCTCTGCAGGAATCTCCACATCCTGGAAGCTGACCGTTGCAGTATCGGAAGCGCGCTGTCCGAGCTTGTCCTCCTTCTTGTCAACGGTCACGCCGTCATCGGTTGGAACTACGAACACCGAGATACCACGATGGCCCGCCTCCGGATCGGTCTTGGCGAAGACCGTGCACCAGCTGGCATGAGAGCCGTTGGTGATGAACTGCTTGGTGCCGTTGATCACGTACTTGTCGCCCTTCTTGACTGCGGTTGTGCGCATCGAGCCCACATCGGAACCGGCCTCCGGCTCCGTGAGACAGTAGGAGGCGAAGCTGCACTCCTCGGTGAGCATGCCGAGGTACTTCTTCTTTGTCTCCTCCGAGCCTGCGATCATGATCGGAGCGGCGGCCAGGCCATTGCAGGTTGTAGAGGTCGCAATTCCAGCGCAGCCCCAGCCAAGCTCCTCCTCGATCAGGACCCCGGTCATGTCGTCGAGACCCGGCCCACCGTACTCCTCTGGAATATGGCTGTTCATGAGGCCGAGCTCCCAAGCCTTCTCAAGGATCTCCTGTGGCCAGGTGGCGTCGCGATCGTATTCCGCGGCTACGGGCCTAATCTCCTTTTCGGCAAATTCGTGTGCAGTCTCTTTGATGTGCTTCTGTTCGTCAGTCAGTGTAAAGTCAACCACGTGTTAACACCCTTTCATATCCGCCCCGAGCACGGCTTCGCTGTTCAAGTCGACAGCCGCCCCAGAGCTGGTTGATTTCCGGCGGCGATTGACTGGTCAGTCAATGGCAATACAACGGTACCTTCCCCGCGCATCAAGGTCAAACCTAACCTGTTTGCCAAACATGCCTGACCCTTGCCTTTGCGTGGAATAACTGACAAAATGATTAGTCACGTATGGTGGGTGACGAAGTAAACGTAAGCGAGGATTTCTTCATTCGGCCGGGCATGTACTTCAGCCCGCAGACCGAGGTAATCGTAATCGTCGACGATTCCTCCGAACTGGACGGCAATATCTTCAATATGGAGGAATTCGAAGGAGCCGAGTTGGTGCAGATATCGGAAGAGGTGCCAGTCGACCGCGACCAGTGTGACCGAATTCTGGAGGAGTTCCAAATCCGTTATAACCCCGGTGGTGCGGAGTCAATATCAGCAACGGCAGCGGAGCAGCAAGATGAAGACTTCGATCCCGACCTGGTACAAGAAGCCGGTCGCGAATAAAGAAAAGCAAAATCTTTTGCTTTTCTAAGCTGAGGCGGTAGCTAGCGACACTCCTCGGCCCTAAGTTACGAGGCCCGCCCCCACGCTTCTAACGACCCTACGCGAAAAAGACTATGTACCCGACAAACAGCAGGTACAGCGAAGCGCAGATAGCGATAGCAGGTGGCCCTATCGTGCCGCGCAGACGTAAATACGTACCGACGACCACCGCACCTGCTACACCGAGGATTATCGAGACAACCGCTATGCCTTCCAGCTTCCAATCGGTGAATGCCAAGCCGAGCGCTATCGGTATGGTGCTCTGAAACACCATGGCGCCGGTGATATTGCCCATTGCCAGCGTATCTTTGCCGTCACGAATCCAGAACACGCTGTTGGCCTTCTCAGGAAGCTCTGTCGCAAGTGGCGCGAGGATAAGTGCGAGGATCAGCGGCGATGCTCCGAGACTCTCCGCGATGTGGATCAACTCTTCCACGAAAAGATTGGCGCTGCCGACAATCAACCCGAGTGACACCAGTATCTGCAGTCCGATCATTGCCGACGACGGCCTTTCTTTCTGCTTGGCAAATGTCAGCGGATCAAGCTTTTCCGACAGGGTGCCTTCAGTCCTCAATGTTTGTATGAAGTACACCAAGTATGCCGCTACGAAAACGAATGCGAGTACAACGCGAATCGAGCCCTCTGGCAAGTATGAAACTACCAGTGCAGCGCTGAAGGCAGTAGCGAAGAAGATCAAGTCTCGCCTGCCGATCTTCTCGTGCACGACCAGCTTTGCCCCCTGCGGACGACGTTTCGAATAAGCGATGGCTGACACGCCGACTACGACCATTGCAATCGTTGCGAGCATGAACGGAGCACCGATTATCGCTCCGATCGCAACTTCCTCGGCCTCTCCTGTCGCGCGGAAAATAGCCACCACCGCGATCATCGTTTCCGGCAGCGCCGTTCCGACGGCGGCCAGAAGGCTCCCCACCGCTCCCTGTGTCATCCCGAGTCGCAATCCCGCCCACTCAACCGAATTGGTGAACAGCTTCGCCCCGATCAGGATTACAACAAAACTGGCAGCAAGCAGAACGACTGTCATGGGCGTGCGTTGGGTGGCTGGTTTGCTGAAGTCACGCGGTGAAGAATAGGCGTAAATACCTTCCGGACACGCTCATCAACCCGTGTATCTATAAGCGCGATTGCCACTGGATGCAACGCCGGCCCAGAATGCCGAATAAGGCCCGGCGATAGCCGGGCCTTATTCAGTCGATACAAACTAGTCGCCGACCGCTACTTCTGCAGCTTCTCGACGCACTTCTGCAGGTCCTCAGGACCATCGGCCTTCTGTACGCACTTCAGGTACTCCTGGGTTGCCTTCGTAGAAGGCCCTCCAGGCGTTGTCAGCGTCTTCGTCTCTCCGGAGTCGCCACCACTAGGAGGCGTATCCGGGGTCGAGTCGGTTCCGGTCGAACCTCCTGGAAGGCCAGGTATTGAGCCACCGCTCAATGCGCCCAGTGAGGCCGCTGCATCTCCTAGACCCAGCTCATTCAGTAGATCCTCAAGCGGCTTGGGATCCTTGGGAGGGGTCATCTCCGGCTTCTCGCCGATGTCCGTCAGCTCGTAGGAGAGCTCAATATTGCCACTCTCCAAGCCGTTCAGATCCTTCTGCTGATCCTCGGGTATCGTGAAACCGGCCTTGAACTCAAACCGCACGACAATGAAATCATCCGTCGTTGAGTTGAGGGTAAAGCTTATGTCCTTGATGCTCTCCTTCAACTGCTTCTTGTCCTCATCTGTCAGCTGTGGTGTTTGCGCCCCACCAAACGGTGTCGCCTGTTCCGCAGCCTTGGAGATGTCATCGATCACCTTGGCAACATCGATCTTGCCGGTGACCTCGTACGTCTTCTTGCCGCCGATATCCACATCGCTCTTCTTCTCAAGATCGGTCAGCCACGATTCGGGGTTAACCCCAAGCGGTGACGTGCCGGTTGTGGACGTTTTATCGTCGGAATCCGAATCCTCTTCCTTTTTTTCCGTTTCTGCCTGCTGCTGCGCCTGCTCGTAGCCGGATTTGACCATTCCGAATAGCGTGTCAGGAACCGAGTAGTTCGTTCCGCTGAACTTCACAAACATCTTGTCGCTGGTGGACAGTGCACCGGCACTGACATTCGTATCGCCGGCACTCAAACTAAACGAGATGTCAAATCTTGGGAACTTCTTCTCATCCGTCGCATCGAAGGGCCCGGACAACTTTAAGTTAAACGGCCCGGAGAAGTCCTTGATTCCTTCCAGATCGCCCTTGACAGTAAGGTTGATCTTCCCGGCCTTGATATTGGACTCTTTATCCTGGGAAAAAGACTTCTTAATTATCTCCTGGGCATCAGGGCCCCCGCCGCCACCGCAGGCAACAAGACCAAACGACGTAACCAGCAGGCCGACCAGCAAGGTCAACGGGATAAACATCTTGGATCGAATGACTCTATTCACAACCACCCTCCTTGAAAGCATGGACTAGTGCAGGGTATTCCGAAAAACACCAATTCGCAACCCCAAGTTAAGCATTTAGGCCCTTTGCGCGTGGCACCCGCCCCGAGAGCAAACCTACTAACCTCCACTGCGTGACCGTAGAGGGCTTCAAGGAAGGGTTCGTTGAGACCAACGGCATCCAGATGCACTATGTCTTTGCCGGGACCGGATCGCCGGTCATTCTGCTGCATGGATTCCCGGAACACTGGTACTCGTGGCGCCACCAGATCAGGGCGCTCTCTGAGGCAGGCTTGTGCGCGATTGCTCCCGATCTGCGAGGGTTCGGCAAGACTGACAAACCCGACGATGGCTACGACACGAACACTTTGGTCAAAGACATCTCCGGGCTGGCAGATGGCCTGGGGCTGAAGCAGTTCTCTGTCGTCGGACATGACTGGGGTGGCCCGATCGCCTGGTTGTGTGCCATGCACGTACCCGGTGTCGAAAGGCTGGCGGTTGCAAACGGGCCACATCCCGGTATCTATGCGCAGAACCTGGTAACAACGACCCAGTTCTTCCGTTCCTGGTACATCTACCTCTTCCAGATCCCGGGAGTCGCTGAGAGGTTGCTGCGTAGAGATAATTATCGATTCATCAGGGCAATGTTCAAAGATGGGCAGCGACGGGCTCCCGAGTCGATCACCGACGATGACATAGACAAGCTTGTCGACGCAATAAAAGCCCCTCGGGCACTGAAGTCTGGGCTGCAGTATTACCGGCAGAACTTCTGGCAAAACCCGGCCGAGACGTGGAGGAAGATAAAAAAGGTATCGGTACCCACATCGATCACGTGGGGAATGAAAGACCAGGCCCTCGTGCCGGACACGCGCAAGAAACTGGAGCGATGGGTCGACGCCCCTCTGGATCTGCACATTATTGAGGATGCCGGCCACTGGATACAGCAGGAAAGGCCAGACGAGGTCAACCGGATCCTGATCGAGTTCTTGCAAAAAAAACCGGTTTCAGCGCAACATTAGGCCACCTCGCTACTCTCATACATAGGTATGAGGCAACTGTTGACCACCACTTATATGGGCGTAAAAGTATGTGCCTCTGCATCAATTGTGACGGCGTTGCTCGTATTGCCCGCTGCCGCAACAGGCGCATTAGAGGACAAAGAACTATTGGAACTGGATGGCAAGTCAGTTAGCACGAAACACGTGCGAGAACTGCCCCCTGCCAGCGCAACCGAGCTGCCCGGGCAGGTGAGAACCCGGGCTTCGAAGCCAAGCTTTCCAAATAGCTCGGGCAAGAGTGCCGTCTCGGTTGCAAAGAAGAAACGCACTGTGATCGGCGAGATTAAGAGGGCTGCCAAAAACGGGTCGATAGATCAAGACAAAAGGACCGAGTATCTCGGTGCCTATCGACGGGCCGTGTCTACCTGGAAGCGACTCGGCTACACACGCAAGAGGGAGCTGGGCTCGGTCATAGCCCAGGTGCAAAGGCTCGCCCGTTTGAAAAAGCTGAGTGCGCCTCGAATGCCCGCAGTCTTTCTGGAGCTTGACAACAACCGCCGCTGGTGGGGCACCAAGGGTGCGCCCGGGTCGGGAGCACGAGTTACGTTTGAAGGCAGCCCAGTTATTTTCCAGTACTACGTTGGGCAGGGACTGCGCATACAGCCACTTGCCAACTGCGGCACGGCTAACGGCTACTGGTCAGGAGGCAAGAAGGACAAGCTGAGGAAGCTTCTGGATGCACTGATCGCCTTGCGAGTTGAGAAAAGCGCGCCCGGTGGGATCAAGTTTTCAACACTCGAGTACTACTTCCCCTTCGGGGGCGGTAGCGCTCCGTGGTTCAGCGCGATGGCACAGGGAACCTGTATCCAGGCCCTTGCACGAGCGGGTGTATCTCTGAACGATCCCAAATACCACCAGATTGCGGAGTCGATGCTGCCTATCTTTCTGGCGAAGGCCCCCAAGGGCGTCAGGGTAGGACGTGGCGGTGGTAACTGGTACGTGCTGTACAACTTCGCCCCATCCCTGCGAGTGCTCAATGGAGATCTGCAGGCTCTGATCGGCCTGCACGATATGTTTGCGCACACGAATAACCAGCAGGCTCTAAACCTTTTCAACAAGGGGGATGTTGCGGCTCGAAACCAGCTTCCAAGGTATGACACTGGAGCGTGGTCCCTGTACAGACCGGGCCGTGAGGCAGACCTCAGCTACCACAAATTGCAGCGTGATTTTCTAAAGAGGCTCTGTACACGCGTTCAGGAGACTTTTAATCGCCCGGCCGACAATATCTACTGCACGACCGCCACCCACTTCACCGACTACCTGAAAACTCCGCCCACGCTTACCAGCGTGCGGGCCGCGCCTGCACCGGTCCGACAGGGTAAGAGAACGGCTGTAAGGTTCAATCTCTCAAAGATTTCCAGAGTCGGTTTGTCCATGAAAAACGGCGCCGGCAAGGTCGTCTTCTCCACGTCCGCCTCGTTCGCATACGGAAGCCGAAGAATCTACTGGACAGCCCCTGGTAAAAAAACTGGAACGTACACCTACTCTCTATCGGCAAAAGATCTGGCCGGTAACAGCAGTGATCCCGTAACGGGCAGCATCAGAGTCACCAAGACAAAGAAGGGAAAGAACAAGTAGGGCTGGAGAGCCTGAAACCAATCTCAAACCTTTAGAATCGTGTGCATGACACCGCGAATCATCCTCTATACAGGTAAAGGCGGAGTCGGGAAGACAAGTGTTTCCGCTGCATCGGCCCTGCGAATCGCCGAAAGTGGCCTCAAAACGCTGATCCTCTCCACCGATCCTGCGCACAGCCTCTCCGACTCGTTTGAGATGGAGTTGAAAGCAAGACCCACTCTGGTCAGAAAAAACCTTCACGGTCAGCAGATCGATACCCAGGAGGAGCTGGAGAACAACTGGAAAGCCGTGCAACAGTGGCTGGCAAAGGTCGTATCCGAGCGTGGGGTAAACCAGATAGCAGCCGAGGAACTCACCGTTCCACCCGGTTTGGACGAGTTCTTTGCCCTGCTGCAGATAAAGTCCCACAGCGAATCAGGTCGGTGGGACGTAATCGTCGTCGACTGCGCACCGACCGGCGAAACACTGAGACTGCTGTCATTCCCCGAGGTTGCCAGGTGGTGGCTGAAGAAGATCCTGCCCTGGGAGAAGCGTGTCATGTCGGCCGCACGGCCATTTGCCCGAAGCCTGCTGGATGTAGATCTTCCATCCAAGGATGTCTTTAGCGAGGTACAACAGTTCGTAAGCAATCTGGCAGAGATGAGCGACATACTGCGTGATCATCGCAACACGTCCGTACGGTTGGTGATGAACCCTGACCGGATGGTTATTCAGGAGGCACAACGGACGTTCACCTACTTGAATCTGTATGGGTACCTCACGGACGCAGTGATCGTGAACCGCATGTTCCCGAAGGAAGTGGAGGGAAGCTACTTCGACCAGTGGCGCAAGACCCAGCAGCAGAATGCCCAGCTCGTACGCGACTCATTTGATCCCATCCCGGTTCTGTCCGCACCCTATTTTGAGCGCGAGGTTGTGGGAGAATCGATGCTCAAGCGATTGGGAGAGCAGCTATTTGAAGATCACGAGCCTCATGCCATCTTACATTCAAGCTTGAGCCAAGAGCTTTCCGTGAACAACGGCTTGGCTCAGTTGAAACTGACTGTGCCCTTTGCAAAAAAGGAAGATGTGGAACTAAAGAAGACCGGCTCCCAATTGATAGTCAAGGTGGCAGGGCAGAAGCGCAACATCATGCTCCCGGCAACTCTAAGGGCATACCGGCCAACCGGTGCAAAGTTTGATCCGGACACGGATGTCCTCAATGTCACATTTGAAAAGTAGATGGCAGGTAAAAAAGAGACAGAGAATCCCAGGAAGCATCCAAGACGGTTGTGGCGAAACGGCGTGGACAACTCCGGAAAAGAAACCGGTGAACGGGGGCAGACGGCCGGGGGAGGACAGGATTCCGGAGGATCCAGCGCCGGTGACGAAGCTGCGCATAAACCCGGAAATCCGGAGCACAACGATCGCGAGTCCGGAGGATGGACTCCACCCGGATACCGTGAAACTCCGTCCTGGTGGCAACCGAAGAAACAGAGCAGTGACGCAGAAGACCCGCAGGGACAGCATTCGCACCTGAAAATCAGATCTGAGCGCCAATGCGTGGAACTGTGCCCCATCTGCAGAACTGCCGATCTGATCAGCGCATCAGCACCTCCCGAGTTTCACGAGCAGTTGGAGACATTTCAACACGAAGCACTTGGGATGCTGCGCTCACTCATCGACGCATACATCGACCGCATGGATCGACGGGAAGAGCCATCCGCGGGTGTTGAGGACATTCCGATCGAGTAGTGGATGAACCAGTAAAACCCGCCGACGGCAATAATGCGCCCGAAAAAACAAGCTGGGTCAATCAGGCGCACAAGGCGATCTCGAAGGTGCGTACGCTGTACGACAGACTTGGGCGGCACGATCGCGTGGCAGCTATTGCGTCATTGGTTCTCATAGTAAGCGAGTTTTTCCCCTGGTACAGGGAGAAGCTGACCGTAAAATCTGGTGACAAGGTGAAACAATATATCGCCGAGCATTCGGCGATCGGCACCTTTTCATTCGTCGAAATCGCTCTGCTTATTACCGCTGCGTCTGTACTGGTCCTGCTGTTCGCGCGCGCAGAAGGCCATGCAATCCGTCTACCGATCAGTGATGGCACGCTTTTCGCAAGTGCTGGAGTCTGGGCCATATTCCTCATTGTCTTTCGCACGTTCGATCGACCTGGGTTCTCCTACGAAGGATTATCCCTCGAGATGGAGCTCCAGTGGGGAATCGCTGTCGCGTTGATCTCGGCAATAGTGCTCGCGCTGACCGGCTTGAGCAAGCGCAGATCGAAGCCCGACATAGACTCTTAGCGTCGCGGCAAAGTATCATCAAATATATGGCCGACAAGAGAAAGCCAGATGCAGTGCCCTCGAGCGCGGAGCAGGTACAGAAGGATCTGGCGAAAGCCGGCTATCTGGCATCCGGGTCCATCTCACTGGTCTCTTATCTGGCCTGGACGCTGGGCAAGCCCGTCCTGGTCGAAGGTCCGGCCGGGGTAGGAAAGACCGAACTGGCGAAGGCTCTTGCAAGGCTTGCCAACCGAACTCTGATCAGGCTCCAGTGCTACGAGGGTCTGGATGAGTCAAAGTCGCTATACGAGTGGAATTACCGCAAACAGCTACTTAGAATCCAGGTTCAGTCCGAAAACTCCTGGGACAATGTGCAGGAGGACATCTTCTCAGAGGAGTTCCTGCTGGCAAGACCGCTGCTCAGCGCAATCACTGCCGACGAGCCCGTCGTGTTGCTGATTGACGAGGTGGACAAGACCGACCAGGAGTTCGAGGCACTGCTATTGGAGATCCTCTCAGATTTCCAGGTGTCCATTCCCGAGCTGGGTGTTGTCAAAGCCAAGACGCAGCCTCTGGTCGTGCTTACCTCAAACAACAGCAGGGAGCTGACGGAGGCCCTGAAGCGAAGGTGCCTGTACCTCTGGCTTGACTACCCCGAGCTCGAGCATGAACTTGAGATTGTCGAGCTGCACGCACCAGAGCTGGACCGAGCAATAGCACGCAAGCTGGTTGAGGTCATGAAGATGGTACGCGGACTTGACCTGAAGAAGCCGCCCAGCATTGCCGAATCGATCGACTGGGCACGTGCACTGATTCTGCTTGGCGCGAAAGATATCGATCAGGAAGTTTTCGAGCAGACGATGAGCATAATTGTCAAGCACAGATCCGATCTCGATGTGGTCGCCGAGCGTGTTGGAGTGAGACTTGGAGATGGTGCCCTCCATGCCGGGAAAAAGCCAGGCTGAGCCCGAAGCGGCCGTAGAGGGCTTGCCCGCAAATCTGATTGAGTTTTGCGGGCAACTCAGAGATGAGGGTGTACAGATAGGCACTGCCGAGCTTCTGGACGCGTTTGCTGCGATCGACTCGATCAGCTGGAAGGACCAGTCGGCATTCAAAGAGTCGCTTGCAGCCTGTTTGGCCAAGGGCCAACGAGAGCGCTGGGTCTTTGACGTTCTATTTGACCGTTACTTTTTCAGGGCATCCGAAGCTGCAGCAGCAGAGCATGGAATATCGGAGCACCGCCAGCTCGAGCCAGAGCGGCTCGAGCTTGAAGATATCGGTGAGGCTATCGCGCAGGTGCTGCGTGATGGAAGCGATGGGGAGATGCGCGATCTCTCCCGCCTCGCAATAGCTGCATTCGGTCGCGAGGGCGAGGGCTCAGGCGTCGTCGGAGTCGATGTTCAACGGATCCGCAGAGCGCTGGGGCTGCGTCGCGGACGCGCCGCCGAAGGTGAGCAGGAAGATCAACCAGGAATACCGGATGAGAGCCTCAAGCGATTTGAAAAATACCTGCGCCGTGAGCTGGAGCGGGCTCAGATTGAGCGAACCGGAGAGCTACCACCGGCAAAACCGCTGGCGGAGCTGGACCGAGCTCTTCCCACCTCGCCTGCTCAAGACCTGGCTGCAGTGCACAGGATTGTGGCACAACTGAAACGCAGCCTTGCCACCGTTGGCCACGAGGCACGTGGTCACAGCCGCTCTGCACACGTCGATATCCGGCATACTATGAGAGCATCGCTGGAAACCGGTGGAGTCCCGCTGCGGCTGAAGTTCAAGCCAAGACGGCCGCGACGCCCGGAGATATTCGTGCTGTGCGATGTATCAACCTCCGTTTCAAGTGCGAGCGTGTTCTTTCTGTCCATGCTGCACGCACTGCATGACGCTTTTCGAAAACTCAGGAGTTTCGTCTTCATCGAACGCATTTCGGAAGTCACAGAGATATTCGAGCGGGAACGTGACTTCACGACCATCTCTGAACAGATAAATCAAGTGGGTGGGGTGGCCGATGATTCGGGTTACACGGACTACGGGCGCGTCTGGCAGGAGTACTACAACCTCGTGTCCGATGATCTGCATCCCAGATCGACGATAATCGTGCTCGGAGATGCACGTACCAACGGACGGGATCCCCATGCAGAGACCTTCGCACGCATTGCAAGACACGCCGGTAGGACCTTCTGGCTGAACCCGGAGCCAAAGCTCTACTGGAACTACGGCGACTCGGTTATCTCTACGTACGAGCCCCATTGCAACAAGGTTTTTGAATGTTGGACGACAACCCATCTGGAAGATTTTGTGAGAGTCATCGCCAAGGGAACAACTTCTAGTGAATCAACCTGACAACGAGATTGAGGTCAACTCAGTCTCGTATCACTTCGGCCAGCTTGATGTGCTGCGCGATGTCCACCTTTCCGTACCCGTTCACAGCCGAACCGGAATAGTGGGCCCAAGTGGCTGCGGAAAGACCACACTGTTGGAGATCATCTGCGGCCTGCGCGAGGAAGCCGAAGGAAGCTGCATCATCGGAGATGCAAGGAGCGTCAAAGAAAGGCTTGCCCGATGCGCACTGATGCCACAGAAGGATCTGCTTTTTCCGTGGCGCAACGCACTTGACAACGCCTGCCTGGGATTGGAAAACCACGGTATTCGCCGTAAAGATGCACGTGAGCGCGCCGCACCCATGTTCAATCGCATGGGACTCGCAGAATTTGAGTTGCGTAAGCCCTCGGAGCTGTCCGGGGGCATGCGCCAGCGGGTTGCGTTCCTGCGTACCTTGCTCGTTGAAAAAAGTGTCCTGTTGCTCGACGAGCCGTTTGGCGCGCTCGACTCGATAACCAGGGCGGAGATGCAGCAGTGGTTGCTTGAGGTCCTGGACAAGCAACCACGTACGGTTCTGCTGGTCACACACGACGTAGAAGAGGCGATCTACCTGTGCGACGAGGTGATCGTCCTCTCGCCGCGACCAGGCACAGTGGTTGACAAATTGTCGGTGAACTTTGCCGATCGGGCAGATCGCAGCGAGCTGGTCGCCTCTCGCGAGTTCAGCCAACTGAGAGAAGAGGCGCTGGAGGTGCTGGAGAAGTGAAGCGCTATCTGGGCATGTACATGCCGGCCGCGTTGTTGTTCGTCGCACTCATCGTTGCCTGGCAAGTCGCCGCCGAAACGCTGTCGATCGACAGCTACATCCTGCCGTCGCCCACCGAGGTGGCCTCCTCGTTTTCCAGCGACCGATCGCTGCTTTTCTCCGATGCGCTGGTCACGATGCAAGAGATCGTCTTCGGCTTTCTCATCGCCGTCGCCGTGGGCATGAGCGTTGCGATCCTGCTCCACTTCTCGAACACCATAAGAAGGGCGGTGTACCCACTGCTCATCGCCTCGCAGACGGTTCCCGTTATCGTGCTGGCACCGATCCTGGTGATCATGTTCGGGTTCGATATAAGGCCGAAGCTTGCAATAGTCGCACTCATCTGCTTTTTCCCTATAGCGGTCAATGCTCTGGACGGCCTGCGCTCAACCGACCCCGACCTGGTGAAGATGATGCGTTCACTTGACGCCTCGCGCTGGTCGATATTCCGTCGCGTTGAGTTGCCCGGTTCGATGCCGTACGCTTTTTCCGGCGCCCGGATCGCCGCCACGATTGCCGCAATAGGGGCTATCTTCGGCGAGTACGTCGGCTCCGACGCCGGCCTGGGACATCTGATGATCCAAGCGACGGCACAGCTGGAAACTGCAAGGGTGTTCGCTGCAATAGTTATCCTTAGCGCGATCGCCATCGGCCTCTTCGGTCTCGTGGCCATTGTTGAGCGAATAACCATCCCGTGGGCTAGAGGGGAAGGACAACGTTGAGCCAATACAGAGTGAAACAGACTATTTTCCCGGCGACCGCAATTGCACTGGTTGCAGCGCTCGCCTTTGCCGGTTGCGGTGAGAAGAAAGACAAGGTCGGTCCGGCCACCTCACAGCGAACCGTCGATCTGGCGCTCGACTGGTTCCCCAACCCCGACCACGCGGGCATCTACGCCGGCATTGCCAAGGGCAGATTCAAAGAGGTTGGAATAAAGGTGGCGGCCAAACCTCCCTCGGACCCGTCGCTGCCGATAAAGAATGTCGCCGCCGAGCGAGTAGACCTGGCAATCTCTTACGAGCCGGAGGTTTTGATCGCCAGAGAGAAGGGGCTGCCGGTTGTGGCGGTTGCCGCGATCGTGAAGAGACCACTCACCTCGCTGGCATCACTGCGCTCCAAGAACATTAAGTCGCCGAAGGACCTGGAGGGCAAGCGTGTGGGAACTGCCGGTATTCCCTATCAGAGTGCGTACCTGAAGACGATCTTGGAGAAGGCCGGTGTCGATCCCGACACGGTCAAGGAGACAAACTTGGGCTCCAACTTGCTGCCGTCCTTGCTGAGCAAAAAAGTTGACGCAGTCCTCGGCATCTTCTGGAATGTGGAGGGCATCGAGCTGAAGCAGCGCAAGCGACCCAGCAGAGTCGTTCCGGTCGATCGACTGGGTGTTCCACAGTACGATGAACTGGTGTTGGTTGCCAACGAAAACGTCGTCAAGGACGAGCCATCGTGGCTGCGCCGATTTGTCGCGGCAATGAGCAGGGGGACAGAGGATGCCAAGCGTGACCCGAACGTAGCGATAAAAGAGCTCGAGAAGGTAAACAAGGACCTCGATCCAAAATTCGTCCGTGCAAGCGTGAAGGCAACTATTCCCACGTTCTTTCCGAAAGAAGAGGGCCGGCCCGTTGGTTATATGGACGCTCTTGCCTGGGAACGGTACGGCACCTGGATGGCAGATAACGGACAGCTGAAGCGCAAGCCGGACATCTCAAAAGCGTTGACGAATCGCTTCCTTCTGGGGTAATTTTTTACCTGAGCGGAAACTTCTTGCAAACCCGGATCGGATTGATCCCTCTTTTGATCACCAAGGTTTCGTTCTTTGAGTTGCCCTGGCAGCTATTTGCCAAGCATATGCACATCGATGAGAAAGGAGCGGCTGAGTGCAATCCGTGCCGGCTCGTCCTTGCGTCGACGGAGTCGTGATCTGCGACCGGGAAGCTGCTTTCGCTTCCGCACCGTTCTGGCAACTACCGTGGCAGCGGCAACCCCTACGACTACTCCACTAGCTGCAGCAACGCCGGCAATTCGCGCGGAGGGCAACAGATCCCTCCTTCTCTCTATTGCGCGAGACTGCCCGTTACCTGGGTACTCCTCTATCTCGTCCGGCTGTATCGCCTCAAGCTCACTTGACACGTCCGACAGTCTACCCTACTTGCTCGGCTCAATGTGGACGACTACAGCGCCTTTTCGTATACGCGGTAGCGTTTGATGACCTCGCCGTTCATGGCCTCCATCGCCTTGTTCATCGCGGTGTTGTTCTCAAGTATCCAGCCCATCTCACCATGGTCGATGCCCATGGATAGACCGTTATCCCTAGTTTTTACATACAGTGCTGCCGCCACACCAGTGTGTTGATGCTCAGGCTTTACGCCCAGGGCAAAGACTCTCAATCCTGTGATCTTGCGTTTGCCGAGCAGAAACTTCAGCCAGCCGAACGGCAGAAGCCTGCCTTTGAGCTTCGGCAGCACTTCATTGATATTGGGCAGAGACAGGGCAGCCCCCAAGATCTCCCCATCGCGCTCGGCGAACAGCGCAATCTTGGGCTCGAGAATCCGTTTCAGGTCTTTTGCGTGAAACTTGAGCTCGGCTTCGGTGAGCGGTACGAAGCCCCAGTTTTTCTCCCATGCAGAGTTGTAGAGGTCAAAGAACCTCCCCAGCTCGGATTCGAAATCGCCCATGTTCAGCTCTCTTATCCGGATTCCATGCTCCGTCTCGGATTTCTCGGCCAATTCCTCCAGAACTGGCAAGAATTCAATGATGTCTTCTGACAACTTCCACTGCAGCAGATCCATCGATTTGGTCAGCCCCTGCTCCTCGATCAGCTTTTTGTAGTAGCCGTGGTGGTAGGACATCAGAATGTACGGAGGCATGTCGTGTCCCTCGATCAACAGCCCGCACTCGTCGTTGGTTGAAAAGTCCATAGGCCCCAGCATGCGCTCACGACCTCGCTGTTTCAGCCATTCGGCAGCCTCGTCAAGTAACGTGCAGGCAACCTCCGTGTCGTTCACGACATCGAAAAAACCGAAGCTGCCATCCGGCGTGCCCTGAAATTTCTCGTACAACTGATCTACGCAGGCCGCGATCCTGCCAACCACCTTACCGTCACACACCGCAAGGAAGTACTCAGCCTCAGCGTGATCGAAGAAGGGATTCTTCTTTCTATCTAGGAACCTCTTGCGTTCCGATATCAGCGGCGGCACCCAGTTGGGGTCATCGCGGTAGAGCCTGAACGGCAGCTTGATGAACTGGTTCAGCTCACCCTTGGTCCTGACGGGCTTGATTTGCACATTCACAGACAGCAACTTATCAAGCCTGCTCGATATGTGAACAGCTCTCGCCATTTCAATCAGGCTTGATTGAAGTTCACGGTGGCCGGGCCGGCTCGTTCGGCAACACGGGCCCGTGCGGAGGCGTCGACCCCCGACCGGCGATTCTCCATGCGCGCGAGCCAACAGCAACAGATCTTGTACATTCGGATATATACGCCCATCGGTCTATCGGCGACCATATCGGCTATGTCGAAAACAGACAATTCAAGATCCAGAGGTATCGATGACTGGGCTGACCGGCGCTGGATACCGTGGCAGTTGCTCACGGACAGCGAGTGGCGCAACCGCCGCACCCCGAACCATGCGCGCATGTGGATAAACGGGGTCGAGGTCGATCCAGACCCCCGATTCGCGCACCTCGGCCGCCTGCGTGGCTAGGGTCGGCGGCTCTGAAGCGGTAGTACATAGGTAGCCGAGCCTGAGCAAAAAGGTGCGAGAGGGTGACTACCCTACTGGTTATGTAAATGGTGGGGGGCCGTCTTTTGTATCCACGATGAGAATAATTGTTTCTGTTGCTTCGCTTGGCCTGGCAGCATTGTTTATCTGGATTGCCTTTTACGGTGCCGGAGGGCTCCAGTATGAAAACGGTTACATCTGGCTGGCAGTTGTAGCTCTGGCTGCAAATGTTGTGGCGTTTTCAGTGTTTACCCGTGGCTTGAAACAACTACACGGCACTTGGTTCTTGTTATTGGTCAGTGCCTTGGTCATCTTCATCGGCCTATCCTTCTCATGGTCCCTGATACCAAGTAGTTCATGGAGAGAGTTCAACAGGGCGATTGCTCTGCTCGCCATCCTTGCGGCAGGAATAGCATCCGTACGCATATGGTCTAAACACTGGTCCGCGGTACTTTGGGCACTCGTTATATTCATTGCCACAGTGGTCGGCTATGCGCTACTCACCAAGGTTGCGCCAGCGTGGTTTGCGCCCGATGAAGTCAACGCTCGGCTTCGAGCACCGTTTAACTACTGGAATGCGACTGGACTAAGTGCTGTATTTGGGATACTGCTAGCTCTTTGGCTGGGAACGGCAAAACAGTACTCTCGCCTTCTAACCGCGGCAGCCTTTCCCCTTATGGGCCTCTGTACTGTTGCGCTGTTATTTTCTTACTCCAGGGGAGCTTTATTCGTCGGCATTACCTCGGTCGTCTTATGGTTTATTTTGGCAAAACCGGTACGGCTGAGGGGCTTGTCAGTATTTATCTCAGGAACTTCTCTGTCCGTGCTGGTGGCATTCTGGGCATTCAGCCAAGACAGTCTTACAAATGACAGGGTTCCATTGGCTGATCGCGTGGATGCAGGTGTCCAACTTGGCCTACTACTTCTACTTCTTGTAGTTGTTCTCTATGCCATAGGCCTCTCCGTTGACTGGATGGCCCGTAATCGTTCGCTATCCATGAGAGTGAGAGCACGTATCGGCAAGTTGGCCGTGGGGGCTCTTGTAGTTGCACCGATCGCAGTTGTGCTGGCGCTTGGGCTCACACATCAGGTATCGACCGGCAGCATCGGCAGCCTTTGGAGCTCACTGACCAGCGAGGAGTCCAAGACACCGCCAAACGAACCTTCTCGCTTAACCAATGCTGCCAGCGTCAGGGCAACGTACTGGCGTGAATCGATTCGTATCTGGAATGACTACCGCCTTCTTGGCGCGGGCGCAGGTTCTTATGAATTCGTGCGAATGAGGTACCGCAATAATTCGTTATATGTGGCACTTGCACATGGCAGGATTTTCCAATCTTTGGCTGATCTCGGCATTGTCGGCGCCCTTCTATTGGTAATTGCTGCTTTATCCTGGTGTTTCGCTGCCGTAAGAACACTTGAATTGAAATCATCGAAGGATCGGATTTCATATAGCCACGAGAAGCTGGGCATTATTGCCATGGTCACATTGATACTTGCTTTCGGCCAGCATATGTTGATCGACTGGACGTGGTATATACCGGGGCTTGTAGTGCCCGTGGTGTTTATTGCAGGATGGGTTGCCGGCAGGGGTAAATTGTCACAAGCTTTAGATCTACCATCTTTGCAAAGCGGTAATGACACTGTACTGAGGGCATTTGCTGCAGTGGTAGTGGTAGTAGCTGCAGTAGCCGCGATGTGGTCTATTTATCTGCCTGTCTACTCAGAGAAAAGGGCAGAAGATGCTCTGCGTCTTTTAAACATGAAAAAGTACGCGCAAGCTGAGCAGGAAGCTCGAAAGAGCAACAAGCTTGACCCAACCTCGGTGCAGCCCTACTTTTTGCTCAGCAAAATACTCAGAGGGGGCGGTGACAAACGTGGTGGGCTAACGCCATTGATAGACGCTGTTCGTATGCAACCGGCAAACGCGGAGACATGGAACAAGCTTGGCATATACCAACTGGTCGTGTTGTCGAATCCCAATGAGGCAGTTGAAGTTTTCTCAAGGGCACTCTTCCTCGACCCTGAAGATAAAGAGATTCGATTCAACTATCTAACCGCTCTACAAGCATTGGATAGTTAATATTGTGGAGGCTGTGGGGGGGCCTTAACCTCCAAGCCCTTTTAATTCAAAATACTTAAAACTCGTTCGGAGATAAAGGGGATGAACCTCTTCACATCTTTTCCTGTCGATCAATAAATCCCCGGCTCCAAGAAAGACGACATCGTAGCCCCTTCCGCACTTTACAATGTCAAACGTATTGTCGTCATCGGGAAAACTCGTGTAGATAACGTCGTTTCCCCATCCTCCGGAAAGGAAGTCCGAGCCATCGCCTCCTTTTATCACGTCGGGTCCACCCTGACCGAAGATTCTGTCTCTTCCATTCTGGCCGTACAGGGTGTCCGAGCCTTGCCCACCCAGAATCACGTCGTGACCTGCATTACCGTATATCGAATCTCCCCCGCGGGCGCCACGAATTCTGTCGTGTCCACTGCCACCGTAGATTGAGTCGCTACCACCGCGTCCGTTGATACGGTCGTTGCCCCCCAATCCATAGATCAGATCCACGTTGGGTGTGCCAGTCAAAATGTCATTGAAATTTGTGCCGATAATCACGGCTGCAAACGCGTTCATCGATAGTACGAAGACGCCCACTACAACTGCAATCTTTGCTTTGACAAAGCGTCGTAAAAGCCTGCGCATGTAAGTCTTTACCTCCCCATTTCTTATTTCGAAGTACAGGGTACCTGAGTACCATTGGAAGCTGTCCCTTGTGACTAACTACTAATAAGACGAAACAGGCCGGTTATTGTGACACCCTCCGGCAAAAGTCGTAAAGCGGTATCCTGCCGTCGGAAGTTCCTATGGCAGATGCAAAGACACAGGTTGATCTCTTTGAAAAGGCGCGTAACCACGACCGCGTCGAGCAGATCCGCTTTGCAGAAGAAAACGACATGCTGCCGTACTTCCGCATCCAGCAGTCAAGTGCCGGGCCGCAGGTCGAGATGGAGGGCAGGACGCGGATCATGCTCGGCTCCAACAACTATCTGGGGCTTACGGGCAATCAACGGGTCCAGGCGGCAGCCAAGGATGCTCTTGAGCGCTACGGTACCGCGCTGACAGGCTCGAGGTTGTTGAATGGGACCATTCCCCTTCACCAGGAGCTGGAGCAGGAGATAACCGAATGGCTGGGGACTGAAGACGCTCTGGTCTTCACGACCGGCTACCAGGCGAACCTGGGCTGCATAGGAACCCTGCTGGGGCCGTCCGACACCGTTATCTGCGACTCTGGAGACCACGCCTCGATACTTGACGGCTGCAAGCTCTCCGGGGCCCGTATCCGCCCCTTCAGGCACAAGAACATGGGCAAGCTGGAGAAAATGCTCGAAAGAGCCTCGAACGACGGTGGTGGAGTATTGGTCGTCGTCGATGGTGTCTTCAGTATGGAGGGCGATATCTGCGACTTGGGCCCGGTGGTGGATCTCTGCCGGAACGCCGGCGCAAGGCTGATGGTGGATGAAGCCCATGCAATAGGTGTTCTGGGGCCAACGGGCGCGGGCACTGCCGAGTTGTTCAAGCTGCAGGACGGGGTCGATCTTCGAATGGGCACGTTTTCCAAGTCCCTGGCAAGCTGTGGCGGCTTCATAGCCGGGCCAAAAGAGGTGATCGACTACATGCGCATTGCCTCAAGGCCTTTCCTCTTCACCGCCTCAAGCGTCCCCGCAGCTGTCGGTGCTGCACTCGAGGCGGTCAGGATCTGCCGGTCCGAGTCAGGGCGCGAGCTTTTCAAGCGAGTACTGGACAACGCCCGCTACCTGCACGAAGGCTTGGCTCAACTGGGACTGAAGCTGGTTGAGCCCACGGCAGTGCCCGGTGCCGGAGAAGTCCTGTCACCAATTGTGCCGGTTGTCGTCGGCGATGACATTCAAGCGGTAATGCTGTGGAAAGCCCTCTACGAAGAGGGCCTATACACGAACGTCGCCCTCTATCCCGCCGTTCCCCGCGGCGGCGCGCTACTGCGCACGAGCGTGATGGCTACCCACGAACGAGATCATCTGGATAGCGCTATCGAAATTTTCGAGAAGGTCATGCCGGATTTCCCCGATCTTCCCGAATGAGCTTTTAAGGGTTGTAGGTTTTTCGAAGCTGGTGTGTAGATTTTTTCAGGAACTGCGGCATGCCGTCCGAGCCGAAAAAACTACCCGGTTTGTGGTAGATAATCGCTTGTCCAATACTGAACAAGCTTCCTGATGAAAGAAAAGTGCGCTCTTAGCGAACCTCCCGGACGGTTCCCTGTTGACCTAGTCCGCCTTTCCGCGTAACTTTCGATTAGCCGCGTTAAGCAGCTATGGCCGAGTAGGAGAGACCGGCCAGAGGGCCAGAAGCGTAGCCCGAATCTCACCCAGCAGCGAGTGCAAGCTCGTCGGGGGTATAGATGACGATTTAAAAATTTCCTAGCACTAGGGGGTTGTAGCCATGGGTTTTACCGAGATTGCCACAGATTCTGATTCGCAACATATGCGGGCGCTGGAAAGAGCCAACCGAGTCCGGCTCGCCAGAGCCAGGTTGAAGAGAAAGGTGGCCTCCGGTGA
>SDBU01000145.1_pt1 | contig 97571 bp, 86 predicted proteins | sample 2277071 | NCBI WGS metagenome assembly SDBU01 (sample SAMN10397929, study PRJNA504765) | marine sediment metagenome | isolation source: marine sediment core GS08_GC12, 126 cmbsf | place: Arctic Ocean: Gakkel Ridge, Loki's castle | collected 2008
GTTTCTAACATCGCGTAGCGGGCGGCCTTGCGTCGCTCGTACTGCCTGGCTGGAGACAAGCCCCGACCCCACGCGACAACAATCGTGCCTTTTGAGACAGCTTCCAAGCCCTGGAGCACACGAGCACGCCCTCGAAAAACATTCAGCACCCCCAAATAACCGCTTGACAAACAAACGTCGCATTGTTATTATAGCCACAGATAAACTGATAACTACTTACATTAGGAATAGCACGAACACGCAGGTCTAACCTGTGTTTGGGATCGTATAGTATAGAATAGACGCTAAAGGACGAAGAGAAACCAGCCGGTCTTCATAGGAGGAGACGAGTTTTGTCCTTTAGCGCTTTTTTGTGCATTCGATTGCGTACGAAGATAATTGTCGCAGCGTTCGCACTCATCATTTCACCCACACTCAGCGCTCAAACGCTTGATATCGTCATCGACGTCGGCGATGTCACCGCCTGTGCCGGTCAGCAGAACGTTGCTATCCCGATTTATCTCTCCAACTATTTCGATACTGTGACGGGCTTCCAGTTCTGGGTGCAGCTTGACCGCATGAATGTCATGCGGTTCCAAATACAGATCGACAGCGTGATCGACACCACAAGGTGGCAGTGCCTCCTGTGGGATGGGGATGTATGCCTCGACTCCATCCACGTGACCGGCGACACAACATTCTGGCAGTGCCATGACTGGATCGGCGACATCTGCACCGACTCTACGATGGTGCCGCCGGACTCAGCGTGGGATTTCTTCCACCTCGTCGAATGGGATTTCATTCATATCGACACCAACGAGATACTCGCGGGGAGTATAGATACCAGCGGAACGCTTCTGTCCGGCTGGGAGCATGTAGAAAGCCGTTCCCTTTCGGGTTACGGCTTTGATTTGAACGTGGTCGGACTTGCCGATCTGCCCGGCGCTCCGGTAACTCCCGGCATAGGGCCTCAGGAGGGCGGTCTGCTGATCAATATGATCGCAGACGTCTATGACATCCCGGATACGTTGACCGATTCGACGGTTCACATTCTGGTGATGACTCAGTTTGCGCAGCACTTTTGTTTTTCCAACCCACAGGGCGAATGCATCGGCCGTCCGATGTACGACATCGTTTGCGACACCACCTATGTGCGCTGCCTTAGTTGGGCCTGGGAGTGGTGCACGGAATGGGAGGTGGTAACCGAACCGCCTTTCGATTCCATGCATGTGCAGTGCGATTCGATGGTGATCGACTCAGGCGGAATCGTCGTGTATGACGGTTCCTTGACGGTGGTTCCGACCCTCGTGGGAGACATTGATGGCAGCGGTTCGCTGCCGATTGATATCGCCGACCTGGTCTATCTGGTGGACTGGATGTTCAATGGCGACCCACCACCTATATGTCCGCAATCGGCCGACTGCGACGGGGACAGTACGGTTGATATTGCTGACTTGGTGTGTTGGGTCGAGTGGATGTTCCCCCTGCCGTAGGCCGGGTCAATGACGCCCGGCGGTGTTGGGTCAAGCGCCGCCGGGTCAGACTAGCAGGGCGGTGCGGGATGGCCGGTACGGAAACCGGTCTCCTGCGCGCCCTGAGCAACACCGGCCAGGGTGGGAAAGAGGTTGACGAAACGTGACTTTATGGTATATTTCATCTAAGCATACAGGAATGTACGAATAAGACCGGTTCCGGCCATGGCCGATGGCCGACCAGGGATTTGACAGTTTGGAATCACAGTATCGAAGCTCCGCTGGAGGACCGATAATAAGGTTCGCCGGCGACATAGGAGGTAAAATGCTCTCAAGAAACAGGCTGCTGCTGCTCAGCACGGTGTTGATCTGTGCTGTTTGTGTTATCGCAATCGCCGACCCTGTGCAGGACTGGCCGGTCGAACTTGTTCTGGATATCGGCGACACGAGCGCCCTGCCGGGTGAACAGGTTACCATACCTGTATACTTGTCCAACTACTATGACACTATTGCCGGGTTCAACTTCTGGGTGCTTTTGGATCGCCCGGATATCATGGAGTTCACCACGGTCCTTGGTGAGGTCGTCGACACCACCTGGTGGCAGTGCCTCCTGTGGGATGGGGATGTATGTCTCGACTCGATCCACGTGACCGGTGACACAACATTCTGGCAGTGTCATAACTGGGTCGGCGACACATGCACCGACTCTACGATGGTGCCGCCAGATTCGACGTGGGATTTCTTCCACCTCGCCGAATGGGACTTCATACACATCGATACGAATGAGATAATGATCGGCACTATTGATTCAACCGGCACGTTGGTGGAAGGTTGGGAGTATCTCCATTCCCGTTCCCTCGGCGGCAGTGGTTATGATCTCAACGTAGTCGGTCTTGCCAACCTTTTCCCGCCACCTATGACTCCGGGCATACCCCCACAGGAGGGCGGTGTGCTGATCAAGCTGGTAGGCACCATCTACGACATTCCCGACACCATGACCGAGCGCACGGTTAATATCCATGTAGAGACAAGTACGCTCGACCATTTCAGCTTCTCCGATCCCTGGGGCAACTCCATTGGGATCGTATGCGATACGATCCCCGACACATCGTTCTGGCTGTGCACCAACTGGGCTGGGGACGTATGCCTGAACTGGGTGCGGGTATACGGGCCGCCGTACGACTCGATCAGCATTGACGGCTACGACATTATCTGCTACCTTGACACCAGTGCCGTGCACGTTTTCGATGGCTCTGTCGCGGTGCTGGTGCCACCGCCACCTCTTTACGGTGATGTAAACTGCAACGGCAGCATCGACATTGCCGACCTCGTGTACCTTATCGACTACATGTTCTTTGGCGGACCGCCCAGCCCGTGTGAACGGAACTTCGATTGCGATTCTGACGGCATAATCACCATCACGGATCTGATCTGCCTGGTTGACTGGATGTTTCCGCCACAATAACTGGCTTTAACGGAGTCATATGTCGAAGAAGGCTGTCGGTGTTAACCGGCAGCCTTTGTCATGCGCGAGTTAGTAGAGTATCTTGTGCGCGGCGTACGTCCTAGTGCGCCGCAAAAGACACTCCTGTAGATCAGGTTCCTTGGAACCTGACGAAGAACAGGCCTGCCTGTCAGGGCCGCTGGCGTCCTGCCTTGCCCGTTACCCCATGAACGGGTACTTGTAGTTGTTGGGCGCCACGAAGTTCTCCTTGATGGAGCGCGGCGAGGCCCAGCGCAGCATGTTCTGAATACCACCGGCTTTGTCGTTGGTGCCCGAGGCGCGACCGCCGCCGAACGGCTGTTGCCCAACCACGGCGCCGGTGGGTTTGTCGTTGATATAGAAATTGCCGGCGGCGTATCTCAGTGCTCGCTCGGCCAACTCGATCGCTTTGCGATCACGCCCGAAAACCGCACCGGTGAGCGCGTATGGTGATGTTGTGTCACATAGGTGCAGGGTCTTGGCGAAGTCGGCGTCGTCGTAAACGTAAATCGTCACCACCGGCCCGAAAATCTCTTCCTCGATTGTTTTGGAGTGCGGGTCGCTGGTTAGAATCGCGGTCGGTTCTATGAAGTATCCCTTCGACTTGTCATAGTTGCCGCCGACCAGGATCTCGTCGGTCGATGCGGACTTGGCGTGGTCGATATAGGCCGTGATCGAATCAAAGGCCGACTCATCGATTATGGCGTTGACGAAATTGGTGAAATCCTCCGGGTCCCCCATCTTGAGTTCACCTACTTGCACCACGAATTTCTCTTTCACTTCCGGCCACAGTGATCTTGGAATGTAACAGCGCGATGAGGCCGAGCATTTCTGCCCCTGGAACTCAAAGGAGCCGCGAACCATGGCTGTCACTAATTGGTCAACATCGGACGAGGCGTGCGCGAAGATGAAGTCCTTACCGCCGGTCTCGCCGACGATACGCGGATAGCAACGGTAGTTGGCGATGTTCTCGCCGACAGTCTTCCACATGTTTTGAAACACTGCCGTGGAGCCGGTGAAGTGAATCCCGGCCAGGTGTTTGTTCTTCAATACCGTGTCGCCGATAGCGGCCCCGCGCGCGAAGATCAGATTGATAACGCCGTCCGGCAGACCGGCTTCGAGCAGTATCTTCATCAGCAGGTGCGATGTGTAGGTCGCCGTCGAGGCCGGCTTCCACACCGCCACGTTGCCCAGCATGGCCGGCGCGGTCGGCAGGTTGCCGTTGATCGACACGAAGTTGAATGGCGTGACGGCAAAGATGAACCCCTCAAGCGGGCGATGGTCCAGCCGATCCCAGATACCGGGCGCGCTTTCCGGTTGTATTTCGTAGATCTCCTGCATGTAGTGGACATTGAAACGCCAGAAGTCGACCAGTTCACATACGGCGTCGATCTCCGCCTGATAGATGGTCTTGGAATGGGCCAGCATGGTGGCGGCGTTCATGATATGGCGATACGGTCCGGCCAGCAGATCGGCGGCTTTCAGAAAGATGGCGGCCCGGTGTTCCCATGGCACCAGCGCCCAGGTTTTCTGAGCCTCAACAGCGGCCTCGACCGCGGCGGCCACTTCCTTTTCACCACCTTGATAGTAAAAGCCAAGCTTGAGATCGTGATTGTGCGGAGCGGATACGTCGATCTTCTTGTCGGTGGTCACTTCCTTGCCGTTGATGACCAGCGGGATTTCGATCGGGTTGGCCTTCAGATGGGCCAGCGCCTTCTGCAGTTCAGCGCGCTCCGGTGATCCGGGAGCATAGTTCAGGATCGGTTCATTCTCTGGATAGGGAACGTTGAATGCGGACATCTTTTCCTCCGGGCAGGTTGGCGCCTGCCTATCTTTGCACTCTATTATTCAGTTGCCGTCTGACCGGGTCGCCCCGGCCTCAAATCAGCGCCAATGATAATAGGAAACACCGGGGGGGGCAAGAGCGGGAAGGGCGATTTTGGCGATTTGTGCGCGGCGCACGGACACGTGCGCCGCGCAAGACAGGCTATCGCTCAACTTGTCAGCTTTGCCAATCGTTCACGAGCGTCAGTTATCAGGTCTAGTTCGATATCGGCATCACCCCAGTATTTGAGAACTTCGCGGTAAGCTTCCACCGCAGCTTCGGTATTGCCCAGACCCTCTTCGGCGATTCCAAAGTAGTAAAGGCCATGCATGTAATATCTGGCCTGAGTGGTTTCATCATTTCCGGTGCATAGCTGTTTCATATACTCTATGCCCTCTTCGTACTTACCTGAAAGAACCAACAGCCGGCCGACGATCTCCCGATTTTCGGTATTATCCTGGGCATAATTCTCCATCACAGCCTTGTAGCCATTTATTATTGATGTTGTATCAGCATTGCCCAAAGCATCGAAAAGTTTCAGCACTTCATCAGCCAGCCCCCACATCTCTTCAGGCAACCGCGACCGGAGGTTCCGAACACCTTCCTCAAATTCGGGCCTTATACTCGGGACAATAGAGTTATCGAGGGTTGCGGAGAGCAGGTAGTAGTCGATTTTCTGAAACTGGTCCGCAAATTGATTTGCTTTGGCGTTGTAGTAGAGGGTGGAATCAGCCATTTCCAGATAGTGATACCGATTCATGATTCGATTATATGCTGCCCAGATTTGGCCACTGTCGCCCAGCGCAATCGCCAGGTCCTTGGATTCGAACAGTTCATCCATGCCTGCTTTGAAACGACCCGACCAGAAGGCCAGATTACTTCGACGCTGGTGGTAGGTGATCATCTGGTAAGGATCATCGCTACTCCGCTTGCGTCGTTCCTCAACATAGTAGGCCGCGCTGTCGAATTGACGCTGACGGATGAACGTAGTTGTTAGCAGAGTCAGAGCCGCACTTTCTTGAGGGAATCTAACCAGCAGGTCGTGAGCCGCGGCAACCGCATCATTATAACGAGACTGCTGGTGATAAAGTGACATCAGATTTCGGTATGGAGCCGGCAACTGCGGATAGTACTGTTTCATCAGCAGGCTGTATTCTATTGCCTTATCGAACTCTTCTTCCTGCATGTGGATAGTAACGTACCAGGTAAGAGCCATCAGGTATCTGGAGTCGATTGCCATAACCGTATCGAGCTGAGCCAGGGCGGCATCTTTGTCTTTCTTGAGATTATGCAGCAGAAGAGCATAGAAGGAACGCGCTTCTTTATCGTTGGGATAGTTAGCGACATACGCCCGAAGCTTTATCACGCCGTCATTGAATTGCCGTTTGAACCACAGATCTTTGTGGATATCCAAAAGAGAACGTTCTTGTACCGGTAGTCGATCTTCAAATTTTTGGGCCAGAGAAAGATACTGGATCGCTTGTTGATTGCGACCTCGCAATGCATACCCCATGCCGATTCTCATGTACGGAAGGGCAAAAGTGGAGTCCAATCTGATGGCTTCCTCGAAATGCACGTTCGATGAGTCATAGAGCGAAAGCCCGAACTTCTCCATACCAAGGATGTATTCTTTGAAGGCCTCGGGTGACGATGACATAACATCGGCCACTTTGCGATCCGATGACCACACTTCGTGCATGTCCAAAGACAGCGCGATCTTCTGGGTGAGACTGTCCACTAATATAAACGGATCCTCACCCACCACTTTCTCGGCCAGAATGATCTTACCTGTTGCGACGTCCTCCAGCCGGGCATCGATGCGAATCTTGTCACCCATTTTGTAGAATGTCCCCGACAAAACAGTAGCGGCGCCCAGCGAACGGGCAGCGGTGACACACTCCTGGTGGGTGTGAATATCCTCGTCGTCGTGCAGTTCATCCTTGAGGCAGTCGAGCACGCGGCTGCGGCCGATAATATTCATAGCGCCGCTTTGGGCCAGATCGGTCAGCAGAATTTCGGGCAGGCCGGCCTGAAGCCAGTCAAGCTCGGCATCGCCGGTCTTGTTATCAAAACCGAGAATAGCCAGGGCGTTTTCCTGAACGGGAAGAGTGGGCAGGCCGGGTATGCGAAGGGCTCCATCTTTGCCCAACAGCCCCTTTTCGGCGAGAGCGCGGGTAATGTTGTCGCCGAGATTCTCAAGATTGGCCAGAGCATCCTCAGGGCTGGACGTATCTTCATCCCCTCCCATGAAAGCCACCGCTGCCACGATCAACGCCACGGCCGCGATCGCGGCCAGGACTTTTGTCCACCCCAGCTTCAGAACATTAACCTTGGACCTGGCCCTCAACTCGTCGCTGGTGAACGAGGTGGTGTCGGAAATGCCACTGTCGTACTGTCGCCGCAGGCTGCGCAGATCCACAACCAGATCGCGGGTGTCCTGGTAGCGGTCATTGGGGTCTTTTTGCAGGCATTTGTCGACGATGCGCTCCAACTCGGCGGGGATGCTCTCATTCTTCTGCCGTAGCGGCACGTGACGACCCTCGAGAATCTTGGCCAGCACTGAAACCTTATCGGAACCCTCAAAAGGTGACACACCTGCAAACATCCGGTAGACCAGCACGCCGAACGAGAAAATGTCCGAGCGAGTGTCGATAGGACCGCCGCGCGCCTGTTCCGGTGACATGTAGCTTACCGTGCCGAGGATTTTGCCTTCCTGTGTCAGGTCGTTGGAAACGGTGTTGGTGACATCTGTGTCTTGTTGACCGAAGACGGCATCCAGCGGTTTGGCCAGACCGAAATCGAGAATCTTGATATCGCCGTTCTCGTCGATCTTGATGTTGTCGGTCTTGATATCGCGATGGACGATATTCAGCTTGTGCGCTGCGGCCAGACCGGCGGCGATTCGTTCGGTCAGGCGCAAGAGTTCGTTCGTCCCGGGCGTACGGGTTCGGAGGTAGTCGGTGAGCGTATGCCCGGTGATGTTCTCCATTACGATATAGCTCAAGTCGCGACCGGTCTTCTCATCCCGGGCGGTATCCATGTCGTAAATGGCCATGACATTGGCATGCGAAATCTTCGCTGCGGTTTTGGCTTCGCGGACAAAGCGCTGCAGACGCTCAGGATCGTCGAAGAACTCGGGCAGCAGTATCTTTAGCGCCACCTGCCGGCCCAGTTTCTGATCCTCAGCGAGGTAGACCTCGCCCATGCCGCCTTCGCCGAGCTTACGGACTATCTTGAAACGTGCGAATTGCCGACCTGGTTCAAACATCACTTCGATACCCTCTTGACCGTGAGAATAGTTATATCATCCGAGCGTGGCGCGTCGCCCATAAAGGCGTTGACATCCTTCATGAGGCAATCTACTATCTCAGCGCTGCTCTTATCTCTGGCATTAATGACCATCTGCTCTGTCCGTTGTTCGCCGTACTGTTCATCGTCTCGTTCAGCCTCGGTCACGCCATCGGAAAAAACGAAAATCAAATCACCCGGCGCAAGTTCAACCGTCTGCCGCTCCCAGTCGGCGCCGTCGAAAGCGCCGATCATAATGCCTGAGGCTTCGAGACTCTGATGTGTCCCGTCGGCTTTCACCAACAGCGGAGGGTTGTGTCCGGCGTTGATGTACTCAACCGTGGCGCCGTCGGACTCGATCAAGCCAACGAACAAGGTGGCGAAATCACCGGGATCGCTGTACTTGAGGAGTTGTTCCGATACCCGCTGTACCGCCATCATTAGACTAAACCGTTTGGACGCGTAGAGAATCCGAAACGAAGCAAGAATGTTCGACATCAACAGTGCCGCGCCCATACCTTTGCCGGAGACATCAGCTACCATAAACAACAACCGACCGTCCGGGAGCCTCTTGAAGTCATACAGATCACCGCCGACCGAGCGTGACTGTTCCTGAAAAGCACATATATCCCAGCCCGGCATGTCTGGCGGACAGTCTATGAGAAGTTTTTTCTGAATGGCTGAGGCCCGTCGCAGTTCGGCGTCGATGACGTGCTTCTCCTCACGCTCGGCCAGGAGGGCGTAGTTCAGAAGCCGTGAGGCGATGATGTTGCCGAAGGTGGCCAACAGGCGCATGTGGTAGCTGTCGTAGTGGTGGCGAGGATCGGTCGTGTCGGCATAGAGAATGCCCAGCACCTTGCCTTCGTCGAACAGCGGCACGGCGATGGCCGATTTCAGTTGCGACATGATAATCGACTGCTGGGCGGAGAATCGGGGATCATCGTGAACGTCGGAAATCAGAATCGAGTTTTTGTTGGTCATGATCTCATTCACGATAGTGCGCGACAGCGTGAAAGCACCCGGGTCGCGACCACTCGGCAACAGGCTGGCGGCCGTGTAAACCTCACTCTGATCCTCGGACACAAACAGCACGGCCAGTCGCTCGGCCTGGATAGCGCTGGAAATCAATCCCAGGGAACGCTGGAGCATCACTTCTTTCGGTTCGTGGAGAGCCAGCATCTTGGCCATCTCAAACAGGGTGGACAACAGTTCGGGCTGGTCGGCGGCTTTTGTCGGCAGCGGCTGAAGCGCCTCATTAATGGAGAGAAAGACGGAATTTTGCGGGTCGTGGTCGGACAGCTTTGCTGTGGTTCTTTCGATCGACCCATCATTCGCCTCAATCGCCGAGGCCAACCGAAATTCAGTGGAACCGAAAGTGATAGCGTCCCCAAGCTTGACCGGCACACGATTTGTGATCGTCACACTGTTGACATGAGTACCGTTGTGACTGCCCAGGTCCTTCAGAAAATAGCTCTGTTCGTCGTCTGAAACCTCAAGCTCGGCGTGATGCCGGGACACTGTGTTGTCCCATATGGAACAATCACAGTCAGGGCTGCGCCCAATACTGTGTCGTCCAGGTGTCATGGCCCAGGAATAGAAACGTCTGCCGTCGGTACCAACTAACTTTAGCATAGATTATTTTGTTCGATTCTTACTACTACCTACAATATCGAGTTTGGGAAATCCTGAATCATCGGCAAGGTAATCAGGTCTGCCGTTTGGGGCAAGCGGATTCCTATACACCAACCGCGCCCCATCGGAGAGCGTCGTGGGTGCTGTCAGGCGACTCGCCTGACAGCCTCAAGATCGGGGCCGAGGATTACCTGTCAAAGCCTGACATGAAGTGACGGCGCGCGAAGCGCGAAAAACAGGCTTGCCTGCGTCGGGCGGGGTCGCCCGACACCACTTAAAAATGACACTGTCAATCCCCCCCCCTCACCCTTCGACTTCGCATAAGGTGTTGTGGTGGCTGAGTCTTCAGACTCAGCCTTGGTCACCGGTTCACAGACTCGCCTCGGCGAACGCAGAAAGCAACGGAATCTGTACCTGTGGAACCGCCTCACCCCACCAGTCGCCCTAGTCCCTAACTTAGTCAGCGGGCTCTTCCGTGGGGATGACAGAGTGCCGGCGCAAGCTACGAACCCCACTTTTGACTTTCCTTTGCCAACCATCCAGCAGTATCTTCCATGGTGGGTTGCCCCTGGTCGCTTGATCCGGTGCAGCGTATAACTATCGAGGAGATAATATGTCACGAAGATCATGTCTGGCCGCCGCTCTATTAATGGCATCGCTGATCGCCGCGTCTTTTATTCACGGCGCCGACCGCCCGGAACTCTATCAGTTCGCTCCGCCGTACCCGAAACAACTGCCTCCGTTTGCGTCTGATGTCAATACACCTATACTGCAAAAAGAGGCTTTTGTCACCATGCATCTCCATGTCGATGAACAAGGGTTGGTGCAGCAACTAACGGCTGACTCTGCCGGCCATTCAGGTTTGATCAAGTACGTCGATGGCTACCTTTGCAGTATTGAGTTTGTCCCCGCTCTGTTCCGCGGGCAGGAGGTTTCATCTATCCTGCCGGTGGAGGTGCGGCTCCGCGCCGGTGACAGACGGCCACGCTTTGAGTTCCCCATCGACAGCGCCGGCAGTCCGGGCGATGGTCGACTTTACTTCGCAACTTTTCCTCTTAATGACATTACGCTACCGGGTGTGGTGCGCTTTCCATCATACTATGGGGCGCCTCATCGAGACACCCTCAACGAAATGTATCCATACTTGTTGATGGCGATCGACCTTGACTCGTCGGGGCGGTACCTTGACTCGCGGATGATTGTCGGTACCTGTCCGACGTTTGAAAGGCAGTTGTGGACGGCTCTGCTCTGGTCCGAGTTCAAGCCCGCAACGGTGAAAGGAAAGGCAACAGCCTCCGCAATGTACCTGTTGGTTTCGTTTTTTGGGCCGGTTGCCTATCCGACGACAATCTGGCCGCCGCTGTCGAGCGACACCGCAAACCTGCTGGAGCGTCTGAGAATCCGCACCTATGCGGATCGTGTCGGCCTGCTGACACCGGCGCTGCCAAAACGTTATCCGCACGATACCTACCCATTGGGAACCAACCATCCCTTTCGGCGAGACACCGTCGTTGCTTTCATTGAGATCGATACTTCCGGTCATGCTCGCTTCCTGAGTTGTGATCGAACCCACAGGGAGCTTCGTTTGGCTGTTCGCAAGGCGGTACACAACTCCAGGTTCTATCCAGCGCTTGATTTTGAGGGAAAGCCACAGAAATTCAAGGGTAGTGCCGCTTATGAGTTCAAAGGCACACCCAACGTACGAATCCGTTACCACTGGCTGAAGTGAGGGCCGACGTCCTTAGCGCGCGCCGAACTATCTGTATAGCAAGGGGTTAGAATGTGTATACGGCCCTCTGCCGGCACTTTACAGACGCACATTCTGCGCCATCGTCCCCTCATGCTCTGATAGCGCGATTACCATTCAACACAACCAATTGAAAGACAGCAACTAATCCGGGGCGCAGTGGCTGCGGCCGGTTTTCGGCACAATTCTTGTCTCTATATGAAGGCGTGAGGCGGCCGAATGCCGTGGGACGAAATGGGAAGAGAATGCTGGTTCGAATGTATAAAACATAGGAGTAGGCTGGTATGGAAAGGGCAACACGTGCCATGAATATGGCGTCAGGAGTGATTGTTTTGTTGAGCGGACTCTACATTGAGTACTCGTTTTCCTCGGTACTTACTATCGAGATCAGAGCCCTCATTGGTGTGCTGGCGACTCTCTATGCGCTGGCGCGGTTAGCCCCCTGGTTGAAGAACCTACGCAGAATACGGCGCAGTGCCGCGGGGTGATCGGTCTCGAATTATTCCCTTGACTTTGAGCACATTTCACGTATTTTGGCGAATTATTTTGGGATTCCTGTTATGAGGGTTCTTGGATTGATATTAAGACCTCGGCACTGCCGATTCTACACGCTGCTGGCAGCGGCAGTTATCGTCATTAGTGTACCGACCGTTGTGTCCGGAGAAGTGAAGCCGGCCATTCTGGAGGCACTGGATGCGGCCGACACGGCCAGAGCGATCAATCTTCTCCAGACGGAGATAGAGATTGATCCCGGCTACCATCTCAACTACAACTACCTGGGACGAATCAACTACGAGCGTCATCAGTTCGCTCAGGCCAAAGAGTTTTTCCTGAAGGCTGTTGAGAAGAAGAGCAAACACTGGGAGTCACTCTACCTGCTCGGTCGATGTCAATTGGAGTTGGGCGAGGTGGATGAAGCCGAACAGACCATGAAGGAAGGTCTCAAGAAGGCCAGGAATTCCGAGAAGGCCTGGTTTGAAAATGGTTATGGTTTGGTGATGATGGCCCGTGAGAACTATGTTGATGCTGATCGTGCTTTCCGTGCCGCTTTGGTTATCGATTCAACCAGCGCCGAGTATCATATCAACCTGGGCGATGCCAACTACTACCAGGGGATTCCGTCTCTGGCTATCAGCGAATATGAGAAGGCGCTTCAGGTGGACACAGCCTCCCTGGAAGTCTATTTTCATTGGGCCGAAGCCTGTCTCGATATGAAGGATTACAACTGTGCTATTGAAAAGCTGCAAGTAGTTCTCCAGAAGGACAGCACTCATGCACCGGCCTGGATGCGCGCCGGGGGCATTTATTTCAAGGCGGCGATGTCGACTCGAACACGCGATGAGCGTAAGGCGCGCTTTTTCGACGCTATCGGCGCGTATCGGCGGTACCTCGAACTGTCACAGGCCAAACCGGATTCGGCTCATGTTCGTGTTTTCTTCGAGTTGGCTATGGGCTACGTGAATGTTGGCGGTTCCGAGGAGGCCGTGGAATATTTTGAGGACGTACTGTCGATACCCTACGAAGCGCGCGACATTTACTTCCATTACGGAAAGGCACTCTGGGGAGTGCAGGATTTCGAGAAGAGTGCTGAGGTTCTCCATAAGCACCTTGAGTGGCTGGAGAATGCAGACAATGCCGAGGGCACCAGAGTCAAGGATGTAGAGCTATATCAGTATCTGGGTGATGCCTACTATTATCGCAAGGACAGGGATTTCAGGAAAGCCATAGAGTACTATGAAAAGTCACTTGCGGAAAACCCGAATCAGAAGCGGCTGACTTACAACATTGCTGTCTCTTACCACAATGATAAACAGCTTGTCCGGGGTCTTGAGTATTATCAGAAGCGTATCGACATGGGCGTCGATTCGTCCAAGGCCGGTATCTACAAGAACGCCGGTTACTGTGCCCTGAGCATTGCCGATCAGGAAGACGGTGGTGAAGAGGAAGAGATGCTCGAAGAAGAGGAAGAGGTCGACCCGGTAGAAAGTGGGGTGAATCCCAATCCGAACTACCGTGAGATCGCGCTGGGCTACCTGGAGCAGCACCTGTCGTTCAAGCCGGATGAAATCAAGACTATTCAGTTAGTTGCCTACAACTACCTCAATAAGATGGCCGATTGTGCCAACGGGGTGAAGTATTACCAACGGGTTTTGGAAGTTGAGCCTAACAATTGTGACGCCAAGAAGTCACTGGGGTACGCATACTTCGGTGGCCTTTGCACCAAAAACTATACCAGGGCGCTGACTTATCTGCTTGACGCGCAGACATGCGTCGCTTCGGCCGACGGAGCCTGCGCTGATGTTGATCTCATTCTCTATATCGCGCAATGCTATCATTTAAGAGCGGTCGCCAGATCCAAGGACAAGGCCGGCGCCGGCGATGATTTCCAGAACGCCAACAAATGGTATGAGAAGTGTCTAAGGTGTGAGCCGGGCAACCAGGCTTGCAAGAAGGGACGTGACGACACGAGTTTCGAGTTCTAACTCGAGATGATCGCAAATTCAAACGGGAGTCTGAATGGCTGAAGAAGAGAAAAAGGTGTCATCGGCAAAGCGTATCAGCGATAAGGAGCGGTTCAGATATATCGGCTTTGATGTCTTCCCTGGCCGTATCAAGGATTTGTTCAAGACTGATGCGGAGAGAGACAAGCTGGTGGATGGGGTTCGGCAGAAGCGAACAAACCGCGACCTCGGTGCGCTGCGCGACGACTGTACACTGCTTGAGGCGCGAGTATCCCTTTCCGACCGCGTTGTCCTGACCGTTGCCTGTCTGTTCATGGTAGCAGCTCTGTTTTTCCCGTGGTACACGGCTTACAACGAGATCGTTGAGGAACCGGCAGAGGAAGCCGCCGTGGTTGCAGATTCCGGCGCTGTTGAGGATAGTTTACTGACAGACAGTGTCGCCGTCGGCGCCCTTGAGGGGGAAACCGAGGCGATAGTTGACGCCACCACAGAGGCCGGAGGCGACGTTCCTGCCGAGCAGGAAGTTGTCGAGGATGACTACTCTGAGGCGCCCAAGGAAGAGATCATTCACGGATATGTGGCCAAGAAGAAGGTTCACAAAGAGTACTCCCGGCTTACCGGCTTAGGCTCATTTGCTTCGTTAGGCTCGGCCGGTTCACATGTTTTTTCGTCCGGTTTTGTAGTGATACTCACCGGTCTGTTGTTTCTGGTTTTGACTTTATCGTGCCTGTTTCTACCTGCGTATACGTTGTATGGCCTTTTTGGAATTAAGGGCAACAGCGACCAAAAGGCGCTGAAGTTGAAGTCAATTCTGAAGCTGAACTGGCTGCCACTGCTTCTTTTTGCGGCTGCGCTGATTATCTCTTTTGTTGGCGCCGATTACGGTCCGGGAACATCGAGCCTGTACACCAGCCTTGGTGACAGCTATGGTATCGCGGTCTTTCTTGGCAGTTTGTCTTGGGGTGTGTTTATAACGCTGGCCGCATCGATTATGCTGGCCGCGAAAGGTATTGAAATTTAAGTTTCTTGTATTTTTGGAGGATAGGAACAAGTGGTTAAACAAACAATCTTTGTAACTCTGAACGCAATTATCGCATTCGGTATCGGCTTCGGTCTGTGGTATGGGGTCTTCAGGACATCGGAAAACCCGGTCGTACACTCCATCTACCAGGGCGGACCCTTGGTGGTGTTGTTGATTATGATCTTTATCATGTGTATGGTATTCGTGGTGGAGCGGTATTTTTCGCTGTACGGTGTGGCCAAGGGCAAGAGTTCGGTGCAGGTCTTTTTCAAGAAGCTCATCCAGTCGATCCAGAAGGACGACTTCGATGGCGCTCTGGCTGCCTGTGACAAGCAGCGCGGCACCACCGCCAACGTTCTGCGCGCCGGCATCGAGCGTTATCAGGAAGTTAAGGCTCGGGAAGGCATGGAAGGCGAGAAGCGAATCCAGTTGACCCAGTCGGCCATCGAAGAAGCCAACGCGCTGGAAGGTCCGCTGTTAGAGCGCAACCTGATCGCCCTGTCGACGATCGCTTCGATTGCTACCATGGTCGGGCTTCTGGGTACCACCATCGGTATGATCCGTGCCTTCGCCGCTACCGGTAATGTCGAAGGCGGCGTCATCGACGCCCAGGCGCTGTCCGTCGGTATCTCCGAGGCGTTGGTTAATACCGCCGGTGGACTTCTTTCCGGTATTCTCGGCATCTTCTTTTACAACTTCTTCGTGAACAAAGTCGATGCCTTCAACTACACGACCGACGAGGCCACTTTTGAGGTGATGCAGATTCTCAAAGAGAAGGAAGGGATCTAATCCATGAGTAAGAGACGCGTATCCATCCGTATCGATATGACCCCGATGGTGGATATCGCCTTTCTGCTTCTGATCTTCTATATGGCGACGACGCAGTTTAAGCCGCCGGAAGCGCGTGCGGTCGATCTGCCGGAGTCGCATTCGATGATCGAGTTGCCGGATAAGGACGTGATCAATATCACCATCACCAAGCACGACTCGATCTATGTTGACTACATCATGCTGGCCGATGTCGAGATCGAAGGTAAACTGGTCACAATGAGCGTGCGGCGGGTACGGCCTTGTGACAAGTACACTGTGACCGGCGAAGTTAACCGGGCGCGAGCCGGTGGCGGCCATAAGGCGCTCATTGTCGTCAAGGGTGACCACCAGGCGTCTTTTGGTGTGATGCAGGATGTGATGAAGAAGATGCAGGAAGACGGACTGGAGCGCTTCCTGATCATTACCGATCTGGAATCGTCGGTCGGCGAGACTGAGTGAACGATTGGACAGGTTCAGTCGTTTAATATATAGAGATGGATATTGACCGAAGGAGTGTGAGCATATATGGGCGGTGAAGTAGCAGAACGAGCACCGAAGGGTGCAAAGAAGGGTCTGAGGCGGCCAAAACGCCGGATCTCTATCCGCATCGACATGACGCCGATGGTTGATATCGCCTTCCTTCTGTTGATCTTCTACATGGTGACAACAGTGTTCGCCATGCCCCAGGCGATGGAGATCAATCTGCCGAAGATTGATGATGTCGAGGACGTTGAGATCAAAGAATCCAACCTGCTGACTATTAGGGTCGATCATGAAGGCGTCTACTGGTGGAATCTTCGTCGTGTGGCGCCGGATAACCTGCCGCAGTTGATACCAACGGATGAAAACACCCCGGATACCGTTGCTTATCGGTTCAATGCCGACAGTCTTCAGGGACTCTTGATCGCCCAGAACCGGAGCAACGATAAACTCAACACTCTGGTTTTGATTCATCGCGACGCCACTTATGCCGATATGGTCAACATCCTCGACGAAATCGACCTGATCGAGCGTTCATGGAATGCCTACACCGCCGAGCAGTTGGGTGTCAAGATAAGGGATATCCCAAGGGACCAGAAGTTCTCCTATCGTTACGCTATCGGCGAGTGGGAAGTCAGAGATGACAAGATTATGGATGCGGCGCGAGAGGCCGTAGCGCCAGTGCCGGCAGGAGGTGAAGAATAATGGCTGTATATCCTCTATGGTCACCGTACGGCGCGTATGAACTGAAGTCCAAGTATCAGCGCAATTTTCTTTACGGTACCGGGCTTATTCTGGCTCTGGTGCTCTTGATCCTACTGGTGGCTTGGTTTGTGTCCCGGGAAGACGAGATTGACGCCGGCGCCGCTCCAGTCTTGGTCATCAGGACGGTGGCCGATCTCGGCCCGCCACCGAGTATCGCTCGCAAACCTCCGCAGGTCGCCGTGCAAGCGCCCCAAACAGTGGCACCGAAGGTCGGCATCCCCAAGCCGGTGGCCGACGATGAAGTGATGGACGAAGATGTTGTCCTCGCTACCAAGGATGAGTTAGCCGAGATCGTAGCCCCGGACCTCAGCCAAAGGGAGGGTGATGGTGCCATTGAAATCGATATTTCCGAAGACGATTACCTGCCGGCGCCGGATGAATTCGTACCGGTAGAGATCAATCCGGAGATGATCTACACTCCGCCTTTGGAGTATCCTCGGCTGGCCAAGCAGGCCGGAATCACCGGTTCGGTTGTGGTACAGGCCTTGGTGGGCAAAGACGGCAACGTCCGTGACACTCGTGTCGGCAAGTCTTCTGGGACAGTATCTCTGGACGATGCGGCGATCAAGCAGGCGAAACAATGCAAATACAAACCTGGTATTCAGAACGGACGACCGGTTAACTGTTGGGTTACGTATAAGGTAGAGTTTACGCTCGATAATTAAGCGACCGTCACTCATAGATTAGCGGGTAATGGGCATCTGCCGTCACCGGGAGGTGTACCATGACTGGTCAACATCAGGCCTCGGCCCTCACGAGAACCCCGACCCTCTTTCGAGAATCCACCGCCTTTCTTATGAAGGCAACCTATCAGCGACACATGCTGTACGGCATTGCCGTGGCTGTGACAGTCGTCCTGTTGCCCGCCCTGCTGGCATCCTATTGGCCGATTGAACAAGTAGACGATACAACGGTAGTACGCCCTCCGCCCAGGGACACGGTCAGTATCGATTGGTCCAACGATAAGTTCAGAATTATCCGGGATCAACCACCCATACCCGCTGGTGGTCAACCAGGTGGCGCCTCGCCCGGGACCGGTTTGTTAGTAAACGAAATCAGGCTGGTAACTGACTTTGACGAATTCAAGAGCGAGGCCGGCTTTGGTCCGGGCAATCAGGGAGGGTTTGCGCCGGAGGATGGTTGGGAGCCGGGCGGCGGGCTTGGATTAGGCGGGGTGGCGTTTGTTGTGGATACTGCGGCGTATCAGTTTCACTCGGCCGAGCTTGACCGGACGCCATCCCTGGTTTTCATGCCTCAACCGGAGTACCCGCCGCTGGCTCGGCGCGCCGGGGTCGAGGGCAAGGTCATTCTCTGGGTGTTGGTCGATATCGAGGGCGGAGCCGAGGAAGTGAGGGTTCACGAGGAATCGAACCCCGGCTATGGTTTCGGTGACTACGCTGCCCGCGCCGCCCGGGGAGTTGCTTTTGTGCCGGCCATCAGCAAGCATCAGCCGGTACGATGCTGGGTCTCAATCCCTGTTGTGTTTGTGTTGGAGTAAGGCTCGTGGGACGCAGGTTAACAGCCCGTGGTGCCTCAAGAGTAGTACAATCGGTTACCGTTGGTGCAGGTGGATCTTCTTGCGTTTGTAATCGATGGTGATCTTGTGGTGATGGAGAAAGCTCGCGCCGAGAATTCCCTCGAACATAGCCCCCGACGCCGACCGGCGCAAGTTCACCAGATCGCGTACAGTGACTACTACGCCGTTGGACAACACCTTGTCGTCGAGACGGATTGATTCAATCGTGGACCGTTTGCCGATCGTGGTAGCTGCGCCCAACCGTGCGGCCAACTCAGGTGTGACAACAGTGTAGGAAGCGCAGTAGTCGAGGATCATGTCCGCTGTGACGCTATCGTTGAAGGTTGCTTCGACGAGGATAAAGTGACGCTTGGTTCTGAACGGTACGCTAACATAACCCTTAGTAGCAAAGATGTCCGGTTCTTCCATCTGCATCTCCAGCAGGTGACGCGGATAGTCGACCGTGACGTAGAATCGCCGCAAGAGTTCGTGCCCCAGCAGTCCATCGGGAAACCCATAAGTTGTATCCTTTATCAGGGCGCCGAGGTCGATAGCTGCCGCCCGCAGGTTGTACAGTCGTTCCTTGCCCACTTTGAGTGATCGCAGCTCCAGCCAGGACACGTCGCTGGAACCATCGACACCGACCACCTGTCGCGGCGGTGGTCCTCCCACCTTCGAGAGATTGTTTTTCTCGGCGAAATCACGATCTATGTATAGTCGGTCGGCGCCGGTGTCTATTCCGAAACGTCCTTTGACGCGACCGTCGATCAGTACCTCAACTTCTACCAGGCCGCGTTCAGGATGGAATGGAACCTCGACGGCAACTGCGAGCGCATTCAACGACAAGGCTAACAGTACGATCCAGGTAGTTCGTGCGATGGTTGATTGAATTCTATGCACCGGCCTCCCTGGCCTTGGTTTCACGAGAGATCCTTGCGTCGCCTGGCGAATGATACGGCACAGCCAAGCAGCACGATGGTGGTGCCGATCCATACCAGGAGGATCATTGGCTTCCTGGTAATATCAAGTACCAGCACTTCCGGCGTGCTGGTGTCCAGTCCCGGGATATCAAGAAGCACAGCACCCTGATCGGCCAGAATTGTTTCTATGTTTATCGGCATAGCACCGGCCGAGTCGAGGTAGGCAGGTTCGCTGATGTACCTGGGATTGCCAAGCTCGTCGGTGGTCATGATTAGCGCGGGTGTGAGGGTATCGATGGCGCCTTCATGCTCCACCTCAAAACGCGTCGCTACCCGGAGATCCTCGGATGACCCTCCGTGGTTGCCCATCTCGAAACCCAGGAAGGTCAGGCGGTAGCCCTGCACCTCGTGCGTTTCACCTTTGGCAATCTGCAATCCACCACTTTCCGCTGACTGAATCTGCTGTGGAGCCAGGTAGAGATCATTCAGCCAGTATCGTTCGATATGCGGCCGCTTCATGAGTCCATCCAGCCGCCGTGAGTAGTACAGTTGCGGACGAACCTCGTGAGAACCATCACCGTCATCAAGAGTAAGGATCAGTTCGTTCTTAGGGTGCATGATGTTGTTGGCCATGCCAAGGTATTCCAACCGCACACCATAGCTGCTGCCGCCCTCTTCAGTAGTCAGTATCAACTGCTCGCTGGTGGCGAACGCTGACGACGCCAGCACGCCGATCACCATAATACCGAATCCAAAATGGGTCAGATGCCCGGCCATAGAACGCCACCCGTTGGGCAGGCAGCCGAAAGCCGCGGTGAAATTGGTAACGGCGGCCATGGACGCCATGGAGAACAACATCAGATAGAGCGGTTCACGTACGCCGACCAGCAAGGAGACCACCAGGCCCCCGGCCAGCGCCGCGAATGAAGGAATCAGTCGACCCCACCAGTCAGGTTTCATCAGATACATCACCATGCCCGTGACGACCAGGCCAAAGACCAGCACAAATGCCAGAGAAGCCGTGGACAACAGGAAGAACAGCCCAACGCCGGTGGCCGCAGCAGCCAGGGCCACGAATACCAGGCGCATCGGCCACGATGATGGACGGAAGTTATCCTGTCGGGTCAACGGTGAGATAGCCAGGATCAACGAGTAGACTATGGCTAAGGGCAGGGCGAAATCATTGTAGGTGGTGACATCGGCCGCACGCGGTTGATCGGAGAAGACCGAGGTGAGAAACGGCAGCGAACTCCAAAACAGGACGATCATGGCGAATATGAAGAGCAGCGCCGTGGCCGCCACCAGTGTAAACTCCCGCCCGTAGAAGTTGTAGTCTATCGGCACGCTCCCAATCGACCGCAGTCTCGGCAGAAAGAGAGCCACCGTCAGCACCACAAATGCAATCAAGAATCCGATGAGGTAGATGTTTGTGCCCAGGTCAACAAAACTGTGTACCGAAAAATCGGCCAGCACGCCGCTGCGCGTGAGAAAAGTGCCATAGACTACTAAAATGAAGGTCAACGCGCTCAATAACAGGTTCGTTTTGCGCAAAGCTCCCTTGGTTCTCTTTTCCAGAAGCAGACCGTGAACCAGAGCAAGTGAAGCGAACCACGGAATCAGCGATGAATTCTCCACCGGATCCCAGCCCCAGTAACCGCCCCAGCCGAGGGTCTTGTAAGCCCAATACGCCCCCAGAATGTTGCCCATGCCAATCATCAGAGCCGACACCGCCACCCAGGGAAAGACGCGCTTGACCCAGTCGGAATAATCGTTGATGATCAGGGCCGCCATGGCCAGGGCGAAGGGTACACCAGCCGCGGCGTACCCGGCGAAGATCACCGGCGGGTGAATCACCATCCACGGGTCCTGCAAGAGTGGATTCAAACCGTAGCCATCAGCCGGGACGACATCGGCCAATGCAAAAGGCGAGAGACGGACAAGGATGAACAGGAAGAAGAGATGGACCAGCGAAAAGACGACCATCCCCCAGTCTTTATAAATGCCGCCCCGCTTGATAATAACATAGCCGAACAAAGCGCTGAAGAACAGCCACAACAAGTAGGTGCCTTCCTGACCGCCCCACAGCGACGATACCAAGTAGAAGAATTCGAGCGAGCGATCCGAATATTCGGCGACATACTTGATAGCGAAGTTGTGGCTGAAGATAAGATAGAATAGATACGCTACGGCCAGGCCGACGCAAGCGACGAAAGTGTGATAGCTCTTTCGCGCCAGACCTTCAAACGATTGATGGCCGCGCGCCATACGGTAGAAAGTGAATCCAACCAGCAGGTTCAGACCAAAGGCGAACAGTACCAGCAGATCTCCGGGGGAATTCCAACTCATCAGCTATGCTCCGGCTACTCTGGCACTGTCGGGATGTTTTTGCGGGTCCTGGTATTCGCCGCCCTCGCCCTGGTATTTCGACGGGCACTTGACCAGCATCTGGTCGGCTTTGAAGACACCATCGGCACTCCTGCCCTTCAGCACGACCGAGGTGGCTTGTTCGAAATTGCCCGGTACCACGCCATAGTACACTACCGGCAGACGAACGGCGGTTGCTTCGTTGGGCGCTTCGACGTCAAAAATGGCGAACTCCAGACGCCGTTCGTCGGTGTTATAGTTCACGCGGTCGAAATCGATTTCGCCCATAACCTGCACCACGTGTTCCGACGTCCGGGCCTGCTCTATCGACACGTACTGAATGGTTGTCTTCATGAACGAATACGAACCCCAAACAACAAACAGAACGATTATCAAGCCCCCGATAACATACTTGGCGCTCAACGGCTCTTTTCCTCAAGCCTTTTGACTTTGCCGTCCAGCCGCATCAAGAACAAGAACAAACCGATCCAGACCACCAGTGTCACGGCCATCGCTACATAATTGCCGTCCATCTAACTCTCCACATCTTCACGGACGCGAACCAGACGGCCAACACGACCGGACAGGTTCAGCATCCAAAAATATAGTACCGTATACAACGCCAGAGACGAGAAAAAGATCATTCTAACTACCGGACCCATGGTGAATTCCATATCGGTATTGACTACCGAATCTTCCGGGTGCAACGACGGTACAATCCGCGGCAGCACAAAAATCAGGAAAGGCACGGTGACAAAAGCGAAGATCGAATAGACTCCTGACAACGCAGCCCGCCGGTCGGGCTCCGAAACGGCCCCTCTGAGTGCGAAATAGGCACTGTAGATCAGAAGCAACACGAAGACCGAGGTCTCCCGAGGGTCCCAGTTCCAGAACGATCCCCAGGCGATCCTGGCGAAAATGGATCCGGTGATGGTGGCTAGTAGGCAGAAGACGAAGCCCAGCCGGGCTGTCTCGACAGCGCGGTCGTCGAACTCTATCCGACGGCTTCGCAGATATCGGATGGAGTAAATCATTGACATGGCAAAAGCCAGGACGCAGATCCACGCCTGCGGAATATGGTAATAGAAAATCCGGCTCGACTCACCGATCTGCTGTTGCGGGGCCGGCGTGACGTAGCTGGCGATAATCATCGCTGTCATGCCGACGAACAATAGAACTTTCCACCACATCTCGATTCTCTCTCACTCTCGCATACAACTTGGCGCCAGTATAACCCAAACCGGGGGGAAATCAACTGGTTTAACCAATCATGTTGGCAGGGGTTTTCGGCTGGCATAGTCTGTGGTGGCCGAATATCGTGCCCGGCAGATGTCCACATCTGCCGCGGAAGAACACACCCAGGCCTTTCTCGTTGTGGTGGTCGAATCTTCAGATTCGGCCACAAGTGATACAGGCAAGCCTGTTTTCTTGCGCGATCTGAAGATCACGCGGGCACAGGAGATCATCTGAGAACGGGGGGCGCGTAGCGCCAAGAAGCAGCCCCGCTACCTAATCCTGCCAGACGAACTTGAAGAGTAGCAGTGAGGCGGTGATCATCACCACGGCATAAGCGAACAAAAACTGAAGTTCAGCGAGAGCCTCGCCCAGTCCGGTGCCACCGAATACTTTTTCCGTGGCGGCCACCAGAGCGATGAGTAGCGGCATCAGGATCGGGAACGACAACACGGCGAACAGCGCTCCTTTCACCGAGGCCCGTGAGATGATCGCGGCCACCAAAGTTGTCGCGCCGCTCAAACCGATTACGCCCAGGGCCAGGACCGGCAGGAAGGAGATGATTTGCTCGGCGGGAGCGTCGGTGAAGATGAAGAAAAGCGGCGTAACCACCACTGTCATAGTCGTCAGCAAGCTGAAGTTGAAAGCTAGTTTGCCGATGTATACCGGGTCTGGATCGGCCAGCAGCCGTAGCGCCATGGCGGTGCCGGTTTCTTCCTCACGGATAAATACCTGGGCCAGGCCGGACATGGCCGAGAAGAAAATCACTATCCAAAACAGCGCCGAGAGCAGCTTCGGAGACAGCCCGCTTTGCCCCAACGAAAACGACACCACGGCCAGGGTGGTAATGGCGAACATCAGGATAGCGTTCAGAGCGTAGCGACTCCGCAACTCGAGGCGCATATCCTTGGCGTAGACAGCCAACGCTTTACTGACCAAGCCGGCACTGCGCGGTGGCAAGACGGTATTCCTCTTCTTCGTTAGTGGCGATGATCAGGATGCTGCAGGCGCGAAGCTGTTCCACCAGTTGGACCACGATGTTTTTTCCTTTGCGGTCGAGGTTGGAGGTCGGTTCGTCCAGGAACAGATAGGCGGGATTGCTTAAGAGGGCCAGGGCGTACTTGAGCCGTTGCTTCATGCCTGATGAAAACTCGGCTACCGGATCGACACCCCGTCCCTCAAGGCCTACTTGCTGAAGAACCGTGTTGATCTGTTTGCCGGTGACATGGCCGCCGGATACGGTGATGAAGAATTTTAGATTTTCCTCAGCCGTCAATTGGTCATACAGATTGAGATAGGGCGAAACGAACGATACCAGCCGTCTTCGGGTGGCGTCATCAAGTTCGGCGTCATCTTCGGCGAAGGTGATGCTGCCTTTCGTGGGTCGCTGCAACCCCAGCAGGGTCAGTATGAGGGTCGACTTGCCCGAGCCGTTGGGTCCGATCACGGCCAGGGAGTCGCCGGTGGTCAACTTGAAATTCAGGGCGGAGAAAAGCTTGCGCGCGCCGAAGCGTTTGGCCAGGTCTTTTGCCGTGAGTCGAAACATATCGGCCAATTAGCGGGAAGATGCAACCAATGCAAGCAAAAAGTCACGGGGAGGAATTCAGGCGATGGGTTGTGTTTTGTCTGCAGGGCAGGAATACTGATGGTTCATCCACACTCTGAAACTACCGGGGAATCATGTGTCTGATTCGTGCCAGCAGGCCGCCAATACCCTCAGCCAGTTCTCACGGCACAATTTAGTCACAGACCCTTCGTCGAAACCGGCGCGGCCCAGGGCTGCCACCAGCTTTGGCAATCCCGCGACATCGCCAAGTTCCTTCGGAATCGGCGCGCCGTCGAAATCGCTGCCGAAGGCGACATGGTCCACACCGATCCGGTCGGCGATATAAGTTATCTGATGCACGATGGCGTCCATCGGTGTGTCCGGATCCAGTTGACCGCCACCGCGAAGATCGTTCCTGAAAAAACTGACACCGACCACGCCATCTGATTCTCCGATAGCATCGAGTTGCATGTCAGTCAGGTTGCGCGCAGAAAGGCACAGAGCATGAGCCGCGCTGTGCGAAACGACCAGCGGCGCGTTGGTGATCGCCGCCGCATCCCAGAATCCTTTTTCATTAAGGTGGGCCAGATCAAGCATGATACCAAGGCGGTTGCACTCGCGCACAAGCTCCCTGCCGGCGTTGGTGAGGCCGGGACCGACATCAGGTGATGAGGGATACCTGAATGGCACGCCGCACCCGAAGGCATTGGGACGACTCCAGCAGATACCCAGCGAGCGCAGACCTCGAGCATAATACTGTTGCAGGTTGGATAGATCAGAGGCTATCATCTCGGCGCCCTCGAAGTGCAGCACGGCTGCCAGCACGCTGTCGGCGAAACACTCTCTGATCTCGTCAGTCGAGCGCGTGAGTTGCATTTGACCCTGCGATTGATCGATCAGGCTGAACAGGCTCGCCGTTAGCTTCTCGGTCGTATCACGAGCGGTGTCGAAATCAACCGGCTTAGCCAGTTTGACATCGTAGCCGTTGTCGGTGAGCGTTACGTCCTCTTTCGGTGGACCTTTCAACCAATCTTCGTTGGTGACGAAGACGGCGAACATACCGCCACCGAATCCGCCGGTCCGGGCTCGCGGCAAATCGATATGCCCTTTGTCGCTTTGTTCAAAGAACGAACGTCCACCTCCGCGCTCAGGGTAGTAGAGATTCATGACAGTGTCGTTGTGACCGTCGAAGATAAATGGAGTCGGCGTCGCAGCTATCTCTTTTTCACTTTCTGTTTGCACAGCACGCTGTAGAACTCATTGAAAACGAGTTCCTTTGGCTCAACGCTGAAGGGTCCTAATTGGAAGCTGTCGTGCACACCTTCTATCGGTTCACGGAAATAACGGGAGCTTTCATCGACCCCCACAACCCGCATAACCACCGGCATTCTGAATCCGGCCTCGACATCTCGAGTCAACACTTCGCCTTCGACATAGTACCCGTCTTCCTTTTTGACAATACTGTACTCTACATGGTAGTCGGGAAAGCGGCGGTCGTAAAGCCAGTGTTTGAAGAACCAGTCAAGCGGTTCGCCATAATGCTTCTCGGCCAGTTTAACAATGTCGTCGTTGGTGAAACTCTTCATGCTGGTGGTCAGCGCCAACTCGTGCATGAACTTCATGAAAGCACGGTCCGAACCAGTCTCAACATCGTACATAAGCAGGCGCAGCATGTGCAACACCCACAGCCCCTTGTTCGACCGGATTTCCGTTTTGGCGCGACTGCCGACGGCCAGCGGTAAATCGCGCTTGAGGTCATCGGTGCGATAGACGGAGTCACGTCGGTGCAATAGATGGGAGTAGCCGGTGGAACCGAGGGCATCCAGGAGAAACAAAACGGCGGCGTACTCCGGGGCGGCTTCAGTGATCCACATTTCACGATCGGTAGCCGGCCGCATCAGGGAACCGAACCACTGTCGCGCCGCCTGCCGTCCGGCCACGGAGTGAAAACCGCCCAGAGCGTACATGGTGCCCTCGGTAACACATGCGATCTGCGGTATGCACAAGATGCCCGGCATGCTATAGGTCCCGGCCGGGCCGACATACATCGAAAACGCCCCGATCGGCGGACCAAACTGAGAGGCCATGTAGTTGAATGCCTGTGCTGAAATTTCCTGGTACATCTTCTGTGGGATATAGCAGTCCGAATACTTTTTGTCCATCAGTTCCCAATCCAGGAAGTTGAGCGACAGACCGATGTCGGAAGGGATCACTACGGTGTCGAGACCCGAAGCATAGCATTGGAAAAAGAACTTGCGGTACAGGTTCTGCGATACCACACTAAACGTCTGCCGCCGCCCGTTCAGCTTTTCCACCGGCCCGGCGCCGGGCATGAAGTAGTTGTAGTCCTTGGGTGTTATGAAGGTGAAAGCGTGCGGTGTGACCTGAGGATCCTCCACCCAGGGCATAGCATGATCGAACTGCTTGCCGTGATACCATAGGGTAAACGTCATGGTATCGCCCTGGTGACGATAGTGCGGTAGGGCCAGACCAATAAAGGAAAAATCATTGCGACGATGGTAGTCCAGAGGTTGACCGTCGTAATATATCGAGTCGGTCTTGAGGTTAGGATGCAGAAACAGCGAGATAAACCTGATGCTGTCGGCATTGACTTGCACCTGGATTGTTGTCTGAGCTGCTCGGAGGAACTTTCCGTCAAGGCCGGACATTTCTATCTCGGCCCGGCGGTCGAGAATGGTGGTGGGATAGGCGATTTCCGACATCCGGGCATCATCGTAGACATTTCGTTCTTTCCGCTGAAACACCGCGCCGTCGGTGGCGACGACGTCTCCGCCCTGGTACTCATAGGCTACCCTTACTTCCTCCGGTCGGCTTGGATCGAAAGTGAATGTATACCGATTGAAATCGATCCAGAAATAGCCGTCGGCCCGCCGTTGGTACAGTGACCTTAACAACTGAAAGTAGTTGTCATAGGTTTGATGGAGGGTTGGTCTGAAGAATATTTCCCCTTGCGGTTTCTTGGCGCCCATATTGAAGTGCTTCCACTTCAACTCGGTAGTGTCGGGCGTGAATCTCTCCTTTAACTTCAGATCGAAATCATCCCCCAACCGAATGAAACAGGTCTCAAAGTCTTCATTGACGATACTGTCACGGGCTACCATAAGGAGCGATTGTCGTTCCAGATGCGAGGGAATATCAACCTCGGCATGGCCCTTGCCGATAAAAATGGCCGTGGTGGGGCGTTCATCGACATACCGAAGCAGATAGATAATACCTTCACGGAAGGTGAACGTAGCCACATCCTTCTTGTATACGAAATTGTTGACGGTGAGTACTTCACACGCGTGGTTCATAAGATCCTGGGAGAGGACCTTGTAATCGGATTTCATCTTCTTGGCGAATTCGGAATCGGATGCCGCCACACTACCGGTCAGCGCGGCTATCATGAATGCTGTAAACACTATCCTGAAAAACATCGTTACTCCCTTCCAGAGGTTGTTCTTCCCTGTAAGACGTTCAACTCACTGTCAACGTCCAATCGGCCGAGCGATCTTGTGGCTTTTCCGCCGTGCAAAAGTGCTCGCGGCGCTCCATGCCTGCGCGCCACGCTGTGAAAAGCCCGGCGTCGCTCAGCGCCGTTGACGTAATAAGGTTACTTTAAGTCAAGCGGCCTCGACTGTCAAACGAAAACCTAACTGTTCAGACAGTGCTCCGACCTGAAACGGTGTGTCAGCAGGACCTTCCCCATAAATGGTTGAGGATTTCTGCTAATGTAAGTTGAATCAAGGAGTTCGTGTTTCCAGAAAGTGGAACGACTTGTCATGCCGGACTTGATCCGGCATCCAGTTCCGGATTCTAAGACTGGATACTGGCTTTCGCCAGTATGACTGAGAAAGGAGAACTGGAAGTGGCTTCCATTGGGGCGACGCAAGGCCGCCCTTTATGCGGGACCGCGGCAAAGACGGTGCGTTAGTGCGCGGTGGACGTCCTCGTCTACCGCGTTCACCCCGATACGTAGTCGGCGCACGGGGACGTACGCCGACCACAAATACCAAGTATCACTGTTCAACCCATAGATTTTTTGGGGAAGGTCCAATGTGTCAGTCCTTGACACTCATAGCCCCTGAACTATACTATAAGGGTAACCCTCAACATGGAGGAGTGTATGACATCCTATATTATGGCTATGACTCTCAACCCGAACGCCAAGAAGGAACATCCCGATCTAACCCACCAGGTCGATGAGTCCATCGATACCTTTGCCCGCAACGGCATCAAAGTGGATCGGATATTCGCGACGCTGGGACGTTATGATTATCTTGTGCTGTTTGATGCTGAGGATCAGACGGTGGCTTTCAAGGTCGCTTCAGACATCAACGCCCTGGGCCTGCTGGAGACTGAGACCTGGCCGGTGATCCCATACGAAGACTACCAGAAGTTGATGCAATAGCCCTGCGGTTCATGCGACCGCCCCGGTCCGTTACTCGGTCAGACTTGTTCGGATTGGCTGTCGGGTAACAATTGAAGAGGGCCGTGGTTCCAGCGCCGCCGACCGTTCGCTTAATTGCTCTTGATCGTGCCCACGGCGACAAAACCGAGGATCAGCAGGACGACAAAGGCCAAAGCCAGCAGGTTAAAGTATTTGTCGATAAACTGCTGGATGCGGTCCCCGTACTTGCGGTACAAGAGACCGATCAGACCGGCTACAACAAAGAAGCGCAGCGAGCGGCTGACGGCCGAGGCGATGAGAAACGGGATGAAAGCCATGTTGAAAAAGCCGGCCGCGATCGTGAAAACCTTGTACGGTATCGGCGTGAAGCCGGCAATGCCGACGGCCCAGGAACCGACCTGCATACCCAGCATCTCTTTTTCATTGAACCAGTAGTGGGCCGTCTCGAGCAGGTCGTGTGGATCGCTCCCTGAGATACTGGCGGTCACCATGAGCATTGTCTCGCCGATCAATTCGAAGGCGTAGTGACCTATCAGATATCCAATCACGCCACCGATCACCGAGCCTAATGAACATACCAACGCGAATTTTGCCCACCGGCGATAGGCGCCCATGCACAGCGCGATCAACAGGGCATCCGGCGGTACCGGGAAAAACGACGCTTCGGCCATCGATAGAAAAAACAGAGCCCACAATCCATGTTTGGATTCGCCCCATTTGAGCACCCAGTCATAAAGGGCCCGAGTCCATCTCAGCGGCGCCATCAGTATGTCGATCATCGCTGTCCGTTTTTTGATTTCCCACCGTCTTTAGTTGAGTCGGGTTCGTCAACTTCCAGTTTCAAGCGGGCCAGCCGTTTATCTTCCTGCTCCAGTACGGTGATCTTTATATCGGCAATCCTGAGCGATTCCTTTTCATTTGGCAATCGTCCCAGGGCATCGATAACCAAACCGGCCAGGGTTTCAGCCTGATCCTCCGGCAGGTGACTGTCCATTAGGTCATTGACCGCGCCGGGCCAGACGGACCCGTCGGCGAAGGCAATCGAGTTGGAATGACGCACCAACTCCGGTGCCGCGTCATCATCCTCTTCCTGGATTTCGCCCACTAACTCCTCCAGGACATCCTGCAACGTTACGATTCCGGCGGTACCGCCGAACTCGTCTAACACAATCGCCAGCCGATACTTCTTTCGCTGAAAATCATGCAGCAGCCGCGATGCCGGCAACGAGTCGGGGACGAATGTTGGTTTGCGTAACAGATCGTTAAGGTGGATCAATTCCGGGTTGAGTTTCTGCAGCACCAGGTCCTTGGTAAAGATGACACCGATAATGTTGTCGATTGTCTTGTCATACACAGGAAATCTGGTGTAGCCGTGACTAATAACGGTGTTGATGATTTGGTCCGAGGTCGCCTGCTTCTCGATGCCGACCACCTCCGTCCGCGGGGTCATAGCACGACGCACGGTGGAGTCGGCGAAGTCGAACACCGATTTGATCAGCTTCTCCTCGATCTCATCAAAGACACCCTTTTGCCGCCCTTCAAAGATCATGAGATTGATCTCTTCCTCGCTGACTGTTGTGCGACTGGGGTCGGGCCTGACACCTAACAACCGCACCACCAGGCTGGCTGTGCTGCTGAGCAATTGTGAGAAGAAGGAGGATAGTTTGATGAACAGCGTCATGGGTTGCGCCGAATAACGGGCGTATCGCTCCGGATAGGATAAGGCGAGATACTTGGGTACCAGTTCACCGAAGATGACCGCCGTAACCGTAATACCAACCGTCACCAACCCGACTGACAAGGGTGTCGCCGCCTGGGCCAGGTAGCTTATGGATGAGCGGCTCAGGAGTCCCTCCAGATGCGTGACGACCGTCGCTCCGCCGATCACTCCCGCCAGCGTGCTGAACAGGGTGATGCCGACCTGGATGGTGGCCAGGAACTTCTCCGGCTGGCGATGCAACTTCTCTGCTGCTGCCGCCCCGCGTTTGCGCTGTTGGACCTTTTGTCGAAGTTTGCTGAGGCGGCTGGCTATGACTGAAAACTCGGCCAGAGCGAAGAAGCCGTTGGCCATTATCAAGACCAGAATAGCCAGCAACTCGACCAGGACCGAACTGGTCATACTCTTACCCTCCACCGAACACCCGTTTGGCGGGGCTTAGCCATGTCGCCTTGATCAGATTCCTGCATATGCCTGTTGGTAGGGCAACTCCTCGGCTAGTTTGTTGAGTTTCTCGATTCGTTTCTCCACTGGCGGATGAGTCGAGAAAAGGGACGACATACCCTTCCCGGAGAGCGGATTGATGATCATCAGACTGGCCGTAGCCGGTTGTCGGTCGAGATTCATACGAATAGGCGCGCGGTGCAGTTTGCCCAGAGCCGAGGCCAGGGCCGCCGGCTTGCCGGTGATCCGCCCACCCTGCCGGTCCGCCTTGTATTCGCGCTGGCGCGAAATGGCCATCTGAATAACCATCGCTACCAGCGGCGCAACTATAGCTGCAATCAGAAGGCCGATTCCACCGCCGCGGTTGTCATTACTCCGGCCGTAACCACCAAAGATAGCGCCCCATCGGGCTATGGAGGCAAGGATGCCGATCGCTCCGGCAAAAGTGGCGGCGATCGTCCCTATAAGCATGTCCTTGTTCATTATGTGCGCGATCTCATGCCCGATCACACCCTCCAACTCATCCTCGCTGAGCAAGCCGAGAAGTCCTTCAGTAACCGCTACGGCGGCATGTTCGAAATTGCGACCGGTAGCAAAAGCATTAGGTGCCTTGGACGGAACAATGTACACTTTCGGCATCGGTATCATCGCCTGCGTCGTGACTCGCTTCACCACGCGATAGAACCGCGGGTGGTCGGCTTCGGTGATCTCCCGCGCTCGGTACATCCTCAGCACCATCTTGTCCGAAAACCAGTAGGTGAGAAAGTTCATGACGCAGGCCAACATAAATGCCAGAATCATCCCCGACCGGCCGCCTACCAGATACCCCACCCCCATAAATACCACCACTAGGGCGAGCATCAGAAATATGATCCTAAAGCTATTCATCTCAACTCTCGTTCTCTATTCTACGCAAATAGACCACCTGTAGTCAACTCTTTTAAGGGCCGATCATTCGACGGCACTCAAAAACAGAAGGTAGGCCATCACTGCCGCGGCGGTGTTGATATTGGTGCCGTAAGGATTGCCGAAGAGGTAAGAGTGCTCATCGGAGAACACCACATTCACCTGGGCTTCGACACCGACGCTGAAGTGATCCTGCAGAGAACACTCGCCGCCAAACGTGCCGCCAACGAGATAATCGGTCAGGGCTTTCCCCTCATGGGGCGATTGATGCAAAGCGCCGGCGCGAACGCCGTAATAAGGAACAGCTTTGTCGCCGCCGTGAATGACCCGCACCGCCAGCACAAAGCCGACATCGGTGGCGAAATTGCTAACATGTACAACACTCAGCGATGGGGTCACCACCAGTTTCTTCGAGGCCCAAACGGGAAACCCGATATCGGTCTGTCCCCGCCGCTGGAGTGGCTCCGCGCTGAACCGGGCAGAGGTCAGCAGTTCTGACAATATATCTGCCGACTGACCGCCGTAAGTTGTTATGTGTCTCACGATTAGAAAATGTGAGAGGAAACCCGAGAATTATTGCCTTGACAGACAATAGGGGTAAATGTATTATTGTCAATTGTGAAGCATTTCACATGAATTTTGAGTTGGATTGCTGACTGATTTAGGAGACTTGATGGATATCCCTTCGGAGGCCACGACCAGAAAGAGGATTTCGGAATCGACGATTCACCGACTCTCTCGGTATTTCCGGACCTTGTCTCTTTTGGAGAAAGAGAACTTCGAGACCGTTTCGTCCAAGGAACTGGCTAAACGAGAAAAACTTACACCCGCCCAGGTACGCAAAGACCTTTCCTTCTTCGGCTCTTTCGGCACCCGTGGACTGGGTTATCCGGTGGCCGAACTCAAGGCCAGAGTATCCAAGATTCTGGGCATTGACCGAGTTTGGCGGGTAGCCCTGGTCGGTATTGGTAATATCGGTTCGGCACTGGTCAGCTACAAGGAGTTCATCAAGCAGGGCTTCCACATCGTTAAGCTCTTCGATAATGATCAGCGGAAAATAGGTTCGAACCATAAAGGCATAATCGTCTCCGATATCAAGAACCTGCGGACGGAACTACAGGATGACCGCATAGAAATGGTTATTGTTGCGGTACCGGCAACGGTAGCACAGTATATTGTGGACGACGTCGTCAAGGCGGAGGTGAAGGCGATCCTGAATTTCGCCCCAATTAACCTGAAGGTGCCGTCTGGCGTCCATGTGCGCAACGAGAACATGGCGATGGAGCTTGAGTATCTCTCTTTTGCGATGGTGAACAACCATTCACCGAAAGGAGTCGGCAAAGTTTAAGCCGCTTCAGGGATGGAGCGGCGGGTACCTCTTTTAAGCGTCTTTGCGCTTAAGGGCTGACGGCTCGCGAGAGCGGGCCGTCTGTTTTTATACGGTAGATGGCCCCGGGTTTCGGTTAGAGTCGGACAAGATTGAATCGGTGCGACGACCGGCGGGTATAAGGTCGACAGATGATGAGACACCAGATGGAAAAACTTCGTATCGGGCTTGCGGCGGTCTTAGCGGTGCTGCTGATCTCTTGCCCTGTCATCGCGGTGGATTCGCTGGAAACCTACCTCAAAGCCGGTTCCGATCTGTCGGCCAAAGGTGATAACGAGGGGGCGCTGGCCGAATATCGAAATGCTCTTCGACTGGATGCTGACAATCTCGTTGCCGTCAGGAATATCGGGCGCATCTATTCTCGACTTGATGACCAGAAGCAAGCCAGGGTCTTTCTCGAACGAGCCTTCAAAATGAATCCGACCGATGCGCAAGTGTGTAACAACCTTGGCGCCGTGTTTTCCAATACGGGCAACAGCGGAGAGGCAATTCCGTATTTCGAGAAAGCTGTGGCTCTCGATTCCACCAACGAAATGTACCTGACCAACCTCGGCCAGGAATATACCAGGGTGGGACGGATCGGCCTGGCCTTGCCGTTACTGCGTACCGCCAGGGTCCTTAACCGGCGAAACGCGATCATTCCGTACAGTCTTGGCAACTGTTTCGCCGCCAGCCAAAGTTACGACAGCGCCGAATTCTATTATCAGTTGTCCGCCGCGTCCGGCGGCCGACCGGCCGAGTTGTATTACCGACTGGGGACAGTTCAGAACCGCTTGGGCAAGACCTGGGAAGCGGCGGAGTCGTTTGAGGAGGCGTTGTCGCGCCGCCCCGACTTTCAAGCGTGTCGCCAGGCGTTGGCAATGCTCTATCTCGCCGACAAACAGTTCAGTGCCGCCGCCGTACAGTTCGAGGTTCTGGCCACGGCCGACAGTTCATTCTTTCCGGCCTGGATCGGCCTGGGTACGGCTTTCGCTCTTGATGGAAGGGCCGAGGATTCAGACCGGATCCTGAAGCATCTTTTTGCCATTGACTCCACGCTGGGTTTCAAAATGCTCGATGTCCTGCGCCAGCAGCAGTTGGACCCAGGTCCGACTAAAGACGAACCGTAGCCCGATCTCTGCGGCGCAGTTTTTTGTTGAAGTATCCACCCGTTATCCGCTTCCATAAGGTGTATGTGGCAGTTGTGGAAGTACATGGGAACGTTGCTCGCCTGCGTGGTGCTCCTGGGCGACGTTGGTCGGGCTCAAGACGAGGTCGGTTACCTTTATGTGGAAAGCGACCCACCCAACGCGCGGCTCGTTATTGACGGTGACCATGAGCAGTTGTTCCAAACGCCGGCGCTTTGCACGCTGTCGGTCGGCGAGCATCAACTCACCTTGTACACTGAGTACTATCAACCCAATACGGTCAAGGTAGTTATCACGCCGCGGCAGGTCCTGCGCAAAAAGATACGGCTGATTGCCTCTCTCGAGGTAGAACGCCAACCGGACAGCGGTATGAATCTCTACAATGTTCCGGGCGATCTAACCATCCTTACCGATATCTTCGGGGTCACGGTTTTCCTCGATGGTGTCCGGGTAACTATGACCGCCCCCCTGACGCTGCCATTGGTCCCCTCTGGCGTTCATCATGTCGGAATCGAGCACAACGACCTTTCATTCGATACCACTGTCACCGTTACGCCGGCTGGGACAACGCTTCTCGAATTGCACCTGCTTCAGTTGTGGGGACTGGATACCTCACAGAGCCAACCTGACCCCGTATCGGTGCTGGTCGAGATTGAACTCCCCGCCTGCCGTTATCATCGTCTACGACCAATCGAGGATAGATCGCCGTTCGATTCCGCTCAGACTTATGAGGGAGATGTGAGCAAGAAAGAACTTTACGCCATGAGTCGTCGGTACGAAGTGCCGATCTGGGATGATACTTCTGTCGGTATGCGCGGAGTGGATCCGACTATTCGTATCCTGACCGCCGACACAGTCATGGTTATATCGCATCGACGCGCCGTCGGTCTTGGTTTCGCGCGGTTACCTCAGGCTCATGATCTGGATGTGGAGATGCGGGCGATGACAGTGTCCCGCGTTTTGAGTTGCCCTCGCGGCCAAGGTGTCAGGTTTGAAATAGAACTGTTCGCGAATCAAGCCACGAAGTTCACGACGTTTGACCAGCTTGTCCCGATCTTCAAACAGTTTCGCCTACTAACCGACCTCAATGACGGGGGAGAGATCAACGTCCGCATCATAATCGACGCCGAAGGGGAAGTACACTTCCGCTACTGGTGAGCCGGCAGCAGCCGGTAGCATGCAGGGCGGCATCTTTGCGATGCAGCGTTGCGTCAGGTGTGGTCCCACTGGGCATGGGATGTAACCTGACACTTGTGAATCCGACCCAACACAAAACCGGCCCGCAGTCCGCGAGCCGGTTCTGTACCATAAATCAGAACTGCCGATCAGGTGCCGGCGGTAATGGTGATGACCACCAGGATCGAATCGACGGTGAAATCGGTCGGGGTTGCATCCGACATTGCGAAAAACTTGAACTGACCACTTTCGGCCAATGCCTTCAGCGTTTCCAGGTTGGTGAGATGCGAGAACGAATCAGCGTAACCGATAAACGTTTGCCCGGTTGCAGCCAGTGGTATCTCCAGTACTTTGGTAGCCCCTGCCACTACCTCGCTCTTCGATGATAGACTGCTCAGCGGAGATGTTATCGGGGCAACGTAGCAATTATATGTGTTGGCTACTCCTGAAGCATTGGTCACCCATAACTCGAATCCTACATTGTCGATATCTTGGATGTCATCCTTGTGGTCATTCCAGTCGTCTTCGGAGGTGACATCGACGTCAAAGTAGTAAAAATCACCGGATCCTGCTACCGGAAAATCTTTGAAGAACATCGATACGACAAAAGTACCGCTCAGGAGACATCCGACTATCAGCAGCGAGGTCAGAGTGGCGCCGATCAATCCGAATTTGTGCGTTAGTGTTTTCATGGTGGTGCCTTCCTACAATCCAAAATGGTAGTTAACGCCTGCGGTTAATAGTGCCGCCTTCTTGGACCCACCCCCCTCGGTGCCGATAACCACGAAACGTCCGCGGGCTTCCAGACCAAGTTTCGGTCCCAATCCGATCTCCAGGCCGAGGCCGCCGGAGATACCAACCTCGCTCTCATCAACCTGCAATTGATCGTTCTTGGACTTGTAGATCCCGATTCCGGCAAAGAAGAAGGGCGAGATTCCCGGAGCACCAAGGGAAGAACCTAATAGGGCATCCAGACCAAAGGAGGTCAGTTTCGACCCATCGGGATCACCGATGACATCGTCCAAATCCGGGTCGCCGCATTTCGTGAACATGATATTCGGTTCGAGCGTTATGAATGACGCTTTTATCCGACCTTTGAAACCGAACACAGTGCCCTGTTCCTGGTCATCCTGGGCGATCGGGATCCCCAGACCGCCGAAAGCGCCAGCGCCGGCTGAGATACCGGCCGCCATCGCAGGTTGCGTCAGCAACAACAGGCCTACTGTTACCATTAGAAGCTTCTTCATATTTCCTCCGTAGTCTTAGGGGGAGAGATTAAACTCCCGCATGTTTGTGTCTGATCTCACAGTCTAGCGCGGTGGTCAGCCGATGTCAAGTCTGAAATGACGCGCGTTCATGGCCGCCATCGCTCTGGGCTGAAAAAGCCCGCGCGATCTGAAGATCACGCGGGCACAACAATCACGCTTCCGTGCGATGCCTGTTCGGTTCGTTTTGCTGGTCTCTCTTTCAGAGGTCCCAGGAACCACCGGAACAGGCGCTTGTGGGGCTTACACCTGTTCGGGTTGACAGCTCTCCTTGAACTCGTCAATCTTGGCCGCCAGGCCGAGCTTGTTCACGTAGTCCTGATCGAGCCGTGAGACGCTGTTGGTTTTCTCCCCGTCGTGTTCCTCGTGCTCCAGGGCATTGGCAATATGTACTGCCGTGAGGATACTGCGCTGAGGAATCGGCATCCTTTGCGGAGCGTGGTGAAGCGCCACCGGCTCCAGAATAGCGTCCGGCAATCCCCAGAGCGAAAGCAGATGAGCGCCGATGTCGGCATGACAGACTTTCATGACCTTTCGTTCGGCTTCGTGCAGCGGCAATGACGATTCCTCGGCCAGCCGCAGTGCTTCTTTGAGTTCATCCTGAAAGTGCGTGAGCATAATCAACTTGCCGACATCATGCAACATCCCGGCCATCAGTGCTTCGTCGCACATGGGTCGCGCCAGGCCGATCGCCGCTGCAATCTTCTGGGCTCGCGTTCCCACCGCCAGACTGTGGCTGTAAATGCTATCGATGGACATATTCGACAGGGGAGGGAACTCAAACTGACTGAACGTGCCCGCCGTCAACACCAGGCCCCGGACCGTCGCCAGCCCCAGCAGGTTCACCGCCTGGAAGACGCTGTCGACATGGCTGGGCAGGCCGAAAAAGGCCGAGTTGACCATCTGCAGAAGCTTGGCTGTCAGGCTGATGTCGCGACAGACGATCTCGGAGACGCTCTTGATGGAGGCCGATTCGGACTGTAATTCACTCATAAGTTGGTTATATATCTCTGGTGGGCTGGGTAGCACACCGATACCGGCAATCCGAGCGTGCAACTCTTGTTGGCACAGGAGTTCCCGCAGGCCCAGCGACGTCGTCAGGAAATTCCGTAGCGTCTCCGGGTTAACCGGTTTGGTGATGGAACGGTGGGCGACACCGATCGATTCCAGGACCACTTTCCGGTCGGCCTCACCCGACTGAATGAACCTGACCGTGCCGGGGTAGAGCTCGCTGGCTTTTTGGAGAAGCTCGACGCCGTTCATGCCCGGCATAATCATGTCTGTCACGATGACGTCGACGGGATTGCGCTTCATGGCGCTCAGCGCTTCGGGGCCGCTGCTTACAAAGTCGACATCCCACTCATTCTGTCGGCGGGAGAGGATTTGACGAATTCCATCGAGCACCTGGGGTTGTTCGTCGGCGAAGACAAACAGAATGCTTTTGCTGGGCATAGGGGGTCTCCTTAGTGCGGCCGTGGTCGTGGCAGCCGCGATTTATCGTTCCGACCAAGAGAACCTTGCGGTTCCATCGATCAGTAAGGGACCCGGCGCAAGAAAGGACGGGGCGCTCAAGGCGATTCTGAGTACGATTAAGGCACCTTTGACAGGTCCTCAGTGCGCGGGGCAGAACACCGGGACACAAGGTCGATACCGATAGTTCCAGGCGACCGTTTATCGGTATAACCTGATTATCGACAGCTTCCGTTTACACTTGATGTCTAATGCCGGAACTCAGCAGCGCAGGGTTTGGAAATTCGGATTGTTGCCCGGCCTATCTCAGATATCCCTCGAGTTGTGGATGCTGCTCCATGAGTTGCTGCATGTAGGAGCTGTCGAGGCCTTTCTCTAGAGCACGGCGATAGGCGTCGGCCGCGTTTTGATACTGCTTCTTGGTAAGCAGGTAGTAGCCTAATTCTGCAAGCAATAATTCAGGGGCATCCGATCTGCCGGCCGCTTCAAGGAGGTACTTCCTATAAAGTGACTCTTGTCCTGTGGTCCGGTAAAGAGTAACCAGACCGACATAGGGTGCTATGTTCGATGTGTCAATCTCGAGAGACTTGAAGAACATCGCCTCCGCATCGCGGTACTTGCTGAGTTGGATATAGACAGTGGCTCTGTTACTAAAGATCGCTGCACCATGCGGATTGATGCCCTCCGCAATATCGAGGGCGTTGAGTGCCGCATTAGTCATGCCGAGCTGACCGTAGCAGGCACCTAGTGTAGCCCATGAATTCCAGAATAGTGGATCAATCTCACAGGCTTCCTTGAAAGCATTCACCGCAGCGCCGTAATCGCGCTTGTTCATAGCGTCCATACCGAGGGCGAAAAGCCCTTCCTGCTCGTAGGTACCTATCCAATGGTCTAGGCGCATCCGTTCTACCCACTCATCACCTGTCTGCGTGAAATACTCCTTCAAAAGCGCGCGAGCGTTTCTGCACTTGGCACTGTCAAGATTCCTATAGCACAGTAGACGGTTTACGGCGATTTCGGGGTTGTTCTGAGAGAGTACTCTTGGAAGCAAAGAGAGCAAGCTGAGTCCAATGCACATCAGTGCTGCAACCCTGCCCCGTTTTCGGCCACAATCTGCACCTAGTAAGAGGTAATAACAAAGAACGACCACCGGCACGCCTGCAAACGAGAACAAATCCCAGTCGCGCGGCATACCAAGTTTCGGATCGAATATGAAGACAGCCCCAAGAACGCTTGATACAAGGATTGCAAGGTAGATGAACGGTCGTTGTTTCAGAATGCACCGAACAGAACGGCCAAACAACACCACGATCACAATCAGTAAACCGGGAACAAGTAGAAACAGTAGATTAAGAAAGTCCACCAAGTGATTCATCGACAACATTGTGCAACCCTCCACCGTGAACCGATTCTCCAGAAGCGGCACGAAGGCAAATCGGAAGAAATAGTTAGTGGTGTAAAAGTGATAGAAGATGACCATACCAGATGCTACCAGAAACAAACCCGCCAGTATCTTTGTGTTGCGTTTCCAACGTGCTATCCTTCGGCCGAGCCGGGTCGGGGCGATGAATGCATAAACTGCGCTCGGAATAAGCGTCGTGCCTAACACATGAAAGAACACAGCGGCAATCAACGGCGGCAGTAACCAGTAACGACTTGCCTTTCCCCGAGCGATCAAAAGCCCAGTCAAAGAGTAAATCAAAACCGACAGTACAAACAGCGAGTAGTTTTCAACATATCCAAAGAACAAAAGCATGTACCCGCCGGTGCAGACGCCGAGAAGAAACAGCACTCTCTCAGCCGTGCGTTCATACAGCTTTCGTGCGAACAACCCCGCAGCGATGACAAACAACAAGCCCGCAGTAATCGAGATGATCTGATATGACAACAGCGCTGCCGCCTGGCCGTCGCCGCCAATCGCGTTCTTGAGCACAATATGCAGTAGCGACTCACCGTACTCGCGTGTTTTCATGGCGAAAGGGCTGTCTTTGGCCAATTCTGAGAGCAACGTGTACCCATCCCCAAGGAAATGCGTTCGGGCCCGAAGCAGATAGAACAGACTCCCGAATCCGGCTACAATGACGCCGACATAGACAAAGAACTTTCGGTCTCCAGCAGCCGTCTTAGTCGCGTGGTCTGAGCCATCCATTCCATTTTGTGGGAAGAATCTCAGAACAACCGGTGCCAGCGCCCCCAACCCGAACAGGCCCCACGGAACCCACGGAGGATAGTACGCCCACCAGTTGAACCCCCAAATACGACCCTCCGAAAAGAAAGATGCGACCAGGAACGCCACCAGCGTCAAGTAGTAAGCGCTGTAGATAGCGGAATTTGCAGACTTGTCGTTCAAAGCCTGATTAGTCTCCTTTCCGCGGATCATCCATACATCTTATTATCGTGTTTCATGGCAGTCATCACAACGTTTTTGGTTGCCCCTCGGCTTTTCCATTGGCGACTACCCCCACCGAGAAAACCACTTGTTTTTTGAAGAACCAAGGCCTATGTTTCTTTTGCATGAAAGGATACGTGGACGTATTTTGTCCTTGTTCGCCATACGAAGCAGGCGAGGAACGGGCGTCCGTGAATAGGCAAGAAAAGGCGAAGCCATAGGATAAGGGGAATCCCGATGAAGTTTGAAGACTCACTGTTGGACGACATAGTCGTTCTGAATGTCTCGGGCAAGATTATGGGCGGCGAAGAAACTACCATGTTTCACGGCAAGCTGCACGAGTATATCAACCAGAACAAGAAGAACATCGTGGTCGACCTTTCCAAAGTCGACTGGGTGAACTCGATAGGGTTGGGGATGCTGATTTCGGCGCTGACCACGGTCAAGAACTCCGGCGGTCGCCTGGTGTTGGCCAATATCACCAAGATCGAATCGATCCTGACCATCACTCGGTTGATCTCGGTATTCGAGCATTACGACAGTCGCGAAGAAGCGCTGAAATCGTTCGCATAGACTGTCGGCACCGTTCAAGTATCTACTCAAAGCCCCCGACTCGGGGGCTTTACGGGAGACCAATAGAATGCGCAGCAAAATAGTTTTTACGGCAGGGATCGTGGCCGTCATGGGGACCCTGCTGGGCTGCGGATCGGAACCGCCAGCCAAGCAGCCGGAGAGCAAACTTGCCAAGGTGATTGAGACCGTTTGTCAAGATCACTACCTCTATGATACCCTCGGGCTTACAACCTCGTCGGCGACGGTCGTCCGACTCAAGCCGACAATCTGGGAGAACCCTGACGATATGAGGGCCTTGCTTGAAAGGGTGGCCGATACCGTAAAGTACCATCCTTCGCCCGGACACCTGATCGCTTTCGCCTCCGATGGTGGCCGGTTTGCCAGCATCACCTTTGAGGGGAACACGCCAAGATTGGTGATGAATTATGAGACGGCCAAGATCAAGAGGGAGAAAGCCGCAGAAACTGAGAGAATCGAGAGAGAGAAAGCGGTGGAATCCGAAAGGATCAAGGGGGAAAAAGCCGCAGAAGCTGAGAAGATCAAAGAAGCCGCTGGCTTTCTCAGGCGTCAGTTGATCGTCCCACCAGAAATCGAGGACTTCTTTCTTAACGAAATGAAGTGGGACACTAAAGTCGAATCCTTCGGTGACGGCTATACCGCCCTTCGGATAGAATACATCCTGATGGGCCGAGTCCTGGCCAACGAACTGAGCAAGAGCGCCCTGATTGATCGGCTGAAACTGGAGGGCTTCACCCACGTCGTATTCACCGATGGCTATGACAGAACGTATCCCTATGAGATTCACTAACCTAAGCAGACTAACCCCTATAACGGTATGATCCTAAAATCATCTTGTGGTGGTGTCCAACCGGTTATACTCTCCAGTTCACTTAAGAACTGCCTGACGTCGGAGTAGTAATTGGGATATGCCCTCTTGATATCCTTTACTGACTTGGCCATGACGAGGACCAAAGGTCGATCCCGCTTAAGTTCTCTTTCCAGTTCAGCGTATCTGGCAAAAGCCTGCTCGCCTGCATCCCGCTCGAATCCGATAGTCCAGGTCTGGAGACGTGTTGCATCAAAAATGATTAGCCAGTAGTAAGCGTTCACCGCATTTGTCTCAGAATGAGTCACGGTCATTCGACATTTTTCGAGAAAGCTTTCAGTCTCGTAGTGCCGGCAACGTTGCTTGATCTTTGTCTCCAAATCCCCCAAGGTGCTTGGAGTGTTAGGGACCGGAGCGGTCCCTTCTTTCATGGCGAATAGCCCACTCATCAATCTAAAGAAGCGACGCCAACCTTGAGGCCCATGACCGCCCTTGAGGTTACTGTCTTGAAAAACGTCCACGGTCTCTACGGTGGTCGCCCAAGAATGCTGTAGTTGGCTGCGCACCTGTATCTCGGTCTTAATGCCATTGTACCGGGCATATTCCGGCCGTTCGCTTTGAAACTCGACGATCAGATGGTGGCTACGGTAACCTGACCTGTCATTTGGTTTGGCGATGTAGTCGTTTTCGTAACTCAGCCGATGTCCTTTGATATTACTCTTGCATAGCTTGACGATCTTGTACACGCTCATAACCGAGTCAACTATCGCCCGACAGCCACCTATGTCCTGCAATTGAGAGAGAGTCAGCTTGCCTTTGCGGTGTTGCAGTTTGCTCTCAATAGAGGGGAGTCGCTTGATTCGGTAGGAAACCACGGCCATCCTATCAACCGATGTGGCGTATCGCCGAACAACTTCAGTTACGGTGTGCAATGGCCGGTTGTGAGCGGCCCGCCAGTTATTGAGCACATCCCTTGCCCAGTCTCCCTCGGCCGATTCAAGACTCGGGCCGCTACTTAGAATTCGGCCTGCCTTATCCACGTCTGCAAGAGAGAATTTTGGTAGCTCAAATTCCATAGGTTGCGGAAAAACTATGCCCTGCACAGCGGCAGTAATCTGACAGCTTTCCTCAATCATAATTCACCAGCCTTGGTTTGTCACGTATATAAACGCCTTTTGTTAGGGCGCGGAGTAGGAGAGGCACACAGCTTTACTCAGTAGGGTGGTCGGCAGATGTCCACATCTGCCGCGATGTCCTGGGTCCGATGTGGACATCTGTCGCCTACCGCAGTGGCCGAGTCTGAAGACTCGACCACCACAAGCTTAAGAGATTCGACGGCCACAAATTCGGGGTCAGCTTCTCGCTTGTGCCCGCTGAGTCTTCAGACTCAGTGGGTCGAGCATGGCTCGATCTATTCGTGGCCGAGTCTGAAGACTCGACCACCACAACACCGAATTGTCTCTCCCTGGAATTTATGTGCCACCTGACCGAGCAGGTTTCCATTGTGCATCTGCGGTTGGTTCCGTATGTTCACCAGAATTGTGATTTGTCCACTGCGCCCGGTGCGCAGTCGTATACGGCATGAGAAGGAGCGACATCTATGGGTCGTAACGAAGAACTGCTGCTAGTGCTGAAGTCGTCCGGTATCGGGGATGGTGAGCCCGATCTGGGTGAGAAACTGATGACGGCGTTTCTCAATACGCTTTGGGACTCACAGACGATCCCGACCAGGATCATCTGTCTTAACAGTGGCATCTTCCTGACCACCGAGGGATCGCCCGCGAATGATCTGATGAGAAGTTTCGAGGATGCCGGTACCGATATCCTATCTTGCGCCACCTGTCTGGAGTACTTTGGCCGTCAGGATAAGCTCGTAGTTGGCCGGCCGACGAACATGAAGGACACCGTTGAGTCGCTTCTGACTTTCAAGAGAGTACTCTCGCCGTGAGAGTATTGGCTGAGCGTCACCCATGAACACGTCTGAAAACCACGACGCCGACCGTGAACGCTACCACGCCGATGCCGACGAGCACACCCAGCGGCAGGGCCATCTCGGCGTAGCTGAAGTCGCGCCAGATGGCGCCCTCCAGGGCGAGTATCCCCCATTTGACGGGACTGATATGACCTACCGTCAACAACCACTTCGGCATGGCCATCAGCGGCACCATGCCGCCGCCGGTCATCGACATCACCAGCAGGATAGCCCAACCGGCGCCGCCGACCGCTTGCTCGGTTTTACCCAGGACGCTGATCAGCATCATCAAGCCAACAAAACAGACACCGCAGGCCAGCACCGCCATCCCCAGCAGCAGTAGGTCAGGTGTCCGAATCTGAAAGATAAGTTTGGCGAGTAGCAACAACAGACAGCAGACAGCCACCGAGAAAAGGAAACAGGCCAGCCCTTTGCCGGCCAGTATCTGCGAGCGTCTGAGCGGCGCCAGTCGCAATCGCAAGAGTGTCCCGCGCGTACGTTCGGTGACGATTGAGATAGCGAAGGCCGCCGTGCATCCGATCAAAGCCCACATGAGTGCCTGCGGAAAAGTGATCTCCCACGATGAACGTGGTCCCACCGACTCCCTGGCGACATCTTCGATCTCTATCTTTGGCCCCGCGATCGCAGTCGTCTCGCCGGAAGAATCACCCGCCAGAACTCCCGTATCGATTTCAGCCATGAAATCGTGCAGGCTGCTGAAGAAGCTCGTGAGTACATCTCGCTGCTCGGATGACGTGCTGCTGTCATGTTTGATCTGATCAAGAACCGATGTCAACTGCTCACGCGCCGTCGAAGGATTGAAAAACTGATCCTGCAGCAGCGAAAACCAGGCTTTGGTGAGCAGACCCTGAAGGTACCCGGCTTCGGCTTTGCGTGAGGGATCGATACCAACCGTCAGCGACGCAGAGTCGCCGCCAAACATACTACCGAACGAACCAAAACCGGGATGCGCGATTACATAGGCCACTGCTTTGCCCCGTCTCACTAACATGCGGGCCGAATCCGGGCTGGACTCAACAACTGTCAGGGCTGCCGAACTGTCCAGTCGGGCGAAAAAGAGACGCGACGACTCAGTTTGCGCCTGGTCGACGGCCATGATCTTCATAGCAGCACGATTCGAGGATCCACTTGAGAATACGGACCCAAAGAAGAGAGCCATCAATAGCGGGAAGGCCAGCACCCAGAACAGGCCGAACCGGTCGCGCCACAACAGACGCAGGTCCTTTAGAGCCAGAGTGATCACGGTCCTCATCAGTCGCGCAACCTTCGTCCCGTCAGGTTGAGAAACACTGCTTCGAGGTCGGCCCGGTCGATGCGCATAGTTACGAAGCGATGTCCAGCCGATGTCAGTTCGGCCACCGTGGCCATTGGGTTGTCGGTCTCTATGCGCAAGGAAGTACCCTCAAGTGTGCCCGGCAGCGACGATGGATCCTCCGGTGGCGCGGCCAGTTCCGCCTCGATAACCGACACACCGCCGTACTCGGAAATCAGGTTGTCAACCGTGTCTACCGCGAGGATGCGACCCAGGTCGATGATCGCCACCCGGTCGCACAGCCGCTCCGCCTCCTCCATGTAATGGGTAGTGTAGAGGACCGTTCGTCCCTCGCTCCTGAGTTGTTCAACTTTGTCGAAAATCAGATTGCGCGACTGCGGGTCGATCCCGACGGTTGGTTCATCTAAAAGCAGCACTTGTGGGTCGTGCACCATACCACAAGCCAGGTTGAGCCGCCGCTGCATCCCGCCGGAGTAGGTTTTGACACGGTGCCGCCGTCGTTCAGACAATCCGACCAACTCCAGCGACCAGTCCACCCGTTCGCGTAGCTTCCGGCCCGACAAGCCGTAGAGCCGTCCGAAGAAGGCTATGTTCTCCTCACCGGTGAGTTCTTCGTAAAGGGCCAGCGCCTGCGGAGCGATTCCCAGGGAACGTCGCACCATGCTGCGTGTCGGATCGGAAGCGCCGTTGATAGAGATACTGCCGCTGTCCGGTTCGAGAACACCAGCCAGCATATTAATGGTGGTTGATTTGCCCGCTCCGTTCGGTCCGAGAAAGCCGAATGTCTCACCCCGGCTGATCTCAAAGGAGATGCCGTCGACGGCGGTGATGTCGCCAAAACGCTTGGTGAGGTTCTCGACTTTGATCATAGGCTATGACTGTCTTTTACGAAGAGAATGTCTCTTGGTTGCACTATCGCCGAAATGACAATGCTGTTGTCACTGCACCTGCTTATGACCCTTCAGCAGCATCCATCCGATCCCGATGTGAGACAGAAAGCCTACAAGTAACATGATCTCGTACGGCAGGTTCGCAATCGCCCCCAGCATTATTGCAAAGATTCGCAAGTCTCTCTTGATCAGCCGGCCAAAGAGACCACCTGACGGTTTCGACTGGTATCGAATCATGAACTCTTTCTTGGTATAGCTTGCCATAATGAAGCCGGTCAGCGCGAATATCGCGCCCAGCCATACAGCGGAATGCGGGTGTGCAAGCCAATATCCGAAAGAGACGCCAACCACTATTGCCGTATCGGCATACCGGTCCATAATTGTATCAAACCACCCACCGAACCTGCTCGACTGGAATCTGAGCCTGGCCACCTCACCATCGCAGCCGTCAACGATGGAAGCCAACTGGATCACCAGACCGGCCAGGATCGTCCAGGCATATTCGCCCATACAGAACATGACGGCCCCAACGATGCCGACCGCAAAACTCATCAGTGAGATTCCGTTGGGGCTGATCGGAGTGCGGACAAGTATCTCAGAGATCCGGCGCGACACAGGACGGTTTAGATAACGGGACACGAAACCGTCTTCGTCGGGTTTTGACAGACTCTGCAGCAAGGCCCTCTTGGCACGACTCAGACTCTTCGGCGTGTCGACGTCGAACCAAAACCGCTCGCCAATTGTGACGGCTCGGAATTCGCGACTCCTCATCAGTTCGGCGAATCCCGCTGAAAGGGAGTGCAGTCCCTTATCCCCGGCAACCCGCAGAGCCTCGAACAGAGACGGCTGACAAAGGAAGAGTCCCGTATCTACGGCATCGAATAGTGTTTCGTTCTTACCAATACCGACAATAACGTCTCCATCCAATCGTGTTTTGGTGGCGTCTTCCAAGTCAAACACATGGTCGGGATGACGGTCCACGGCCAGCAGACAATCAGATGTGTTCTTTCCTGCTGCAAGCAACAATCGTAAAATCGCAGGATCGAAGAGGTGGTCACACATTAACAGGAAAAAGGGACGGTTTATGTACGGAGCTGCTGAAAGAGCGGAGGATCCATTCCCCTCTCTCCAATTCGGGTTTTCTATTGGCTTGATTAAGACGGATAGTTTCTGCTCAAGTGTACTCAGGTAGGGGATTAATATGTGCGCATGATATCCAACAACGACGTAAAACTCCAAAACCCCGACTTCTTTGCACGACAAAATGGCTCTCTCCAGGAGAGTCATACCGAGAACCGGGGTAAGAGGCTTTGGGCTTCCTCCATTCACTCCGTTCAAGCGGTGCCCTTCACCAGCGGCCAGTATCACAGCAGGTGGTATCATAGCAGGTGGTGCAATGTCCATTAAATCTTGAACCGTTGTTATTTCTGTCATGCGCATACGGTATCACCTTTCAATTGTTGAACAAGAACTGCGTGCAAGTCCGGTGACCCGCTGGCAATGATCGAAAAACGCTGCGTCAGGTTTGTAATCTCGGGAATCGGCTTTCCTTCAAGCCCGGAAATGGCTCCCCCTGCCTCCGTGAGAATGAGAGAAGGGGCCAGGAAGTTCTCAGGTGTAAGGCGACCGCGCAGGTCCAAATGCGCGTCGAGGGAACCTGAGGCAACCAACGTAATCGCTCGAGTGGCGCAACCCAGGGAACGGACTCCCCGGGCGCGGGAAAGGACATTCGCTAAAGGTGCTCTCACCGCAAAATGGTTCATTTCGCAACTGATCATAGCATTCTTCACAGCGTTGCAGGTGGCAGTGCGGACTTGTCTGCCATTGCAAAACGCGCCTTTTCTTTGCTGTGCCGTGCATATTTGCCCGGTGACCAGGTCGCCCACCAGTGCGTATTGCACTGATTCAACTGAGATCGGACAAGACTGTGGAATCAAGGCCACAGCCATGCTGACAGGCGTCATCCCGAGTGCGAAGTTGTCCGAGCCGTCTACCGGATCCAGCACCATTGCGAATTCGGGCTGGCCGGTGCCGAACTCACGAGGCGAACCCTCTTCAGACAACAGCAGAACCGGACATGGGAAATGTTCCCTGAGGTAAGCGCAGACCGCCTCATCGGCCGCCAGATCAAACCATTTGACGATATCTCCTTTGGCGTTACGAGTAGCCTTCCGGGTGGAGCCAAGGTCCCCGGCGGCTACAACTCGCTGTACATTTCGAAAAACAGACTCAAGATGGGTCAGAATCGAAATCGACGTGTTCGTAGTGAACATTCTTACAGCCTCTTGACAGAGAGAGACGGTTGCTCTCATCTCTCGGGTTTCCGCCTGTCCGGATCAGGATTAGTGAATAGCGGGCTAAGCGCGGATGGGTTTAGAATAGAGGGGTGTCCAACCCCCCATACTATGTCCTTCCCATTGCCAGCAAGAAACCGTGGTAGGGGGTTCTTGTCAAGCGGTATTCCCAAGAAGAAGACGTACCGACAAACACAAGTGCGCCAAGCAATTAAGCATTCAGACGTTGGGCGGGCTTAGACCGCAGAAGCTTGGTACAAATGAACGTCTCTTTGGGGAAAAGGAATCGATATGCCTTCATCGTCGAATGTCAATTTGACCTTTTCGAGCAGGTCGCACTTGACCGACCAATAGTCACCCGCCTTCACCCAAGGGCGAACGAAGAAATTCACAGAACTCTCGCCAAGCTCCAAGATGCCGATTTCGGGAGCCGGGTCTTTGAGAATCCTCTCATCGGCCCTCACAATCCGCTCCAGAATATTTCTGGTCAGTTTCAGATCGTCGTGGTAGCCGGTGCTGAACTCGAGGTCTATACGTCGAGTTTCTTTGGCCGAGTAGTTGGTTATATTGTCAGTGGTGATCCGGCTGTTGGGGACAATAATCTTGCGGTTGTCAAATGTTCTGAGAATCGTGCTGAAGATACGTATCTCTTCGACAACACCGCTTGTTCCACCTGCGCTAACGTAGTTTCCCACCTGGAACGGCTTAAACACTATGAGCATGATTCCTGAGGCTATGTTCGACAGCGAACTCTGAAGAGCAAAACCGACGGCCAACCCAGCGGCGCCAATCACAGCAATCAATGACATGGTCTCCACCCCCAAAGCTCCCAGAGCTGCTATGACTATGAAAACCAGCAGCGATATCCTTGTCAGATTCCTTACGAAAGCTGTCAAGGTACGATCGGCTCTGCTCTTCTCCATCAGACGTTCCACAAGATTGGCAAAGAAAGTTGTCAGCAGTCGCCCCAGCACAAGAATGACAACAGCACCGATAACCTTGGTGCCGTACAAGGCACCCCATTCCATGAGCCTGTCGAGTACGTTTTCCATCACTCACTCCTTCAGTAATCATTGGTTAATAGTTCTCATCCTTGGGTCTCCTGAGCATGCTCGGTAGCCCTTAGGCCGAGTGATCAAGAGGTCTTACGCCTGTACGAGTTATCAGGAACTCGCGGTAAGTGTAGCCAATGTTCCGTCGATTGGAAAGGAGTATTGCAGATGGAGTTACCCGGCCCCCAGAATGGGTCAAAGGCCAGCCAACCTCCCTTTATCCACCGGCACGGGCGTCAAGCCCACAAAAAAGTCGGCTTGCCCCACCCTTTAGCGTTGCTTTTGACAATACAACTGCTTTTAACAGGCGCAAAGTGTGGAAATACAAGCCATGGGAGATTCTGCCATGATCAACAAAATCGAGCAACTGTTGGGTGGGGACAAGTCCCTTCTGGTCTATTTGAACAAAGTGGAGCAAGTTGACAATCGTGAACCAGAAACGACCGGGAGCGAGCGCGAGGGCGGACACACCACTGTAAACATCATAAACATCGTAAACATCAATCTCACGACCGCAGGAGAGGATCAATCACCTCCCTCTGCTGGCGGCAACCTGTGGCAGGTCCTTTACTTATGGTTGCTATTGAAGTTGCAACAATGGTGCTCTCTGTAGTCTTCCGCTTGGTGCAAGAGCCGTTGGCGGATTGCGTCGAGTTTGCCGTACGGCCAAGTGCTTCTGACGGGTAACACGCTATTTGCCAGCGACTTAGCGGCCGACCCCTCTCATCTCCTTCCGTAACAAACCTAGTTTTAAGCTACTGTTATTTATTGACTTCCGATTTGATGCAGTATATGCTCTCCTTTAACGAATGTATAGCAATAGATTATAGAGATAGAGGTAATCGCCATGATCAACAAGATCGAGCAGATATTGGGTGAAGATAAATCCCTTTTGACTTACGAGTGCACAGGAATACCGAAGTCACGTTTGCATCTGCCGGGTTCGGATTTCATCGATCGGGTGGTGGCGCAGTCGGATCGCACACCGGCGACGATGCGCTCGCTGAATTGGATGTTCAACATTGGCCGACTGGCCGGCACCGGCTACCTGTCGATTTTGCCGGTCGATCAGGGTATCGAGCACACCGGCGGAGCGTCGTTTGCCCCTAACCCGGACTACTTCGATCCCTCGAAGATTGTCGAACTGGCCATCGAGGGCGGCTGCAACGCGGTGGCCTCGACTTTCGGAGTGCTGGGTTCGATCGGACGGAAGTACGCCTACAAAATCCCGTTCATTCTGAAACTGAACCACAACGAACTGATGACCTATCCGACCAAGTATGACCAGGTGATGTTCTCCACCGTCGAGAACGCCTTCAACATGGGCGCGGTGGGCGTCGGCGCTACGGTTTACTTTGGAGCAGAGGAGGGGATGCGCCAGATTCAGGAAGTCACCGAAGCGTTCTCTCTGGCCCATGAGTTGGGGATGTTCACCGTGCTATGGTGTTACCTGCGCAACCCAGCCTTCAAGCACGAGGGTACCGATTATCATACTGCGGCTGACATGACCGGGCAGGCCAACCACCTCGGCGTGACGATCGAGGCTGATATCATCAAGCAGAAAGCGCCCGACTGCAACGGCGGGTTCAACGCTATCAAGTTCGCCAAGACGCACCAGAAAGTGTACGACGAACTGACCACCGACAATCCGATCGACCTCACCCGATACCAGGTAGCCAACTGCTACATGGGTCGCGCCGGTCTGATCAACTCCGGCGGCGCTTCCACCGGATCGGGGCAGAGCGACTTAGCTCAGGCCGTGCGCACCGCCGTAGTCAACAAACGCGCCGGTGGTATGGGGATGATCTCCGGTCGCAAAGCCTTCCAGAAACCGATGAAAGACGGCGTGGAACTGCTGAACGCCATCCAGGATGTTTACTTGTGTGAAGAGGTGACGGTAGCGTAGCAGGCAAGCCTGTCAAACCGGCTCTCTCGCGCTTCGCGCTGCATCCATTTGGGTAAATTGCTAACGTTTCGTTGTGCCCGCAGAGTCTTCAGACTCTGCGGGTCTTCTTTTGTCCTGTGGCCGAATCTGAAGATTCGGCCACCACAATCAGGGGTCGGTCCCAGACAAAAAGTAATGCCGCCAGCCAGAGACAGCTGACGGCACGGTGTACTTTGGGACAGACGAGGACGTCTGCCGCCCACAAATCAAGTACTATACCAAATACCGCTCCGTGATCTCCTCGTTCTTGCCGGCGTCGTATACTTTGTACTCCTGAATCGGCAGGGTGGCGTCGCGCACGACATTGATCTTGAACCGGTGCGCTTTCATTAACCGCGCCACCCGGTCGGTACCATTGTCAATCATCGACTCAGCCAGTTCGGGGTTTATCACCAGATGGTAAGATGTGAACTCGCGGTCGGCCTTGGCCCGCTTGAACCATCGTTCGACCTTGGTGGCCATATTCTCCTTGGAGATAATCCGGCCGCGCCCGGCGCAGTAGGGACAGGGTTCGGAAAGAGCGTGCATGTGTGACGGTCGGATGCGTTCGCGGGTCATTTCGATAAGGCCGAAATCGGTTACCGGATTGATAGCCCGTTTGGCGCGATCCAGTTCAAAGCAGCGCTTGAACTCTTCGTACAGTTTACGACGATTGTCGCGACTGTACATATCGATGAAGTCGCAGACAATCAGCCCGCCGATGTCGCGCAAGCGAATCTGTCGCGCCGCTTCGTGGGCCGCCTGGATGTTCGTTTCAAAGATTGTCTTTTCCTGATCCTTGCGGCCGACAAACCGACCAGTGTTGACGTCGATCGTCACCATCGCCTCGGTCTGGTCGATTATCAGATAGGCGCCCTTCTTGATCCAGACCTTGCGCTCTAACATCTTCTCGATTTCCGGCTCGAGATTGTACAGATCGAACAGAGGGAGTTCCCCCTTGTACAACTCGACACGGTTCTTAAGGTGCGGGGCGACCTGACGAGCGTAGCTGATGATTTTCTTGTAGTCATCTCGGTTGTCCACAATCAGTTTTCGTACGTCGTCGGTGAAAATGTCGCGAATCCTGGAAACGGTCACTTCCGCCTCCTTGTGGATCAAAGCCGGCGCTTTCGAGCTGTCAGCTTTTTTCTTGAGACGTACCCACAGTTTCATGACCCGTTTGATATCGGCGGCAAATTCACGCTCACTCTTACCCTCGGCTTCGGTCCTCAGGATCAGACCGAACCCTTCCGGCCTTAGTGGCGCCACCGCCTTGCGTAGTCGCTTTTTCTCCGCCCAATTGGAGATCCGCTTGGATACGCGGATATGGTCATCGTCGGGGATCAACACCATGAAACGCCCGGGAATCGAAATTTCGGTGGCGACGCGCGGTCCCTTGGTGGATATCGGTTCTTTGATAACCTGGACCAGCACTTCCTGGCTCCGCTTGAGGACGGTTTCAATACCGGCGCGACGGGTCTTACGAACTATCTCAGCCGGGGCTTCTTCATCGACTGCCTCGGAGTCACCGTGGCGTCCGTACACCTTGCCGACGTCGGAAGAGTGCAGGTAGGCCGCTTTCTCAAATCCGATATCGACAAAGGCCGCCTGCATCCCGGGCAGCACCGTCTTGATCACGCCTTTGTAAATGTCGCCGGCCATCCGGTCGGCATCGGCCCGTTCGACTTGCAGTTCAACCAGCCTGCCGTCTTCGATAATAGCGACCCTGGTTTCGTACTCGGTCGAGTTTACTAACAATTCCTTTTTCAAATCTTCTCCTTCTCCCCTGGTGAAACCTCGCCGAACAACTCTTCGGGCTGAGGACGGAAGCCGTTGATAAACGAGCGACCATCCATCTCCTTCTTACCCTGGGGCACCAACGAGGTTATCTCAATGGCCGAACCGGCACACTGAATCAATAACCGCTTCTTATCCGGCAGAACACTGCCGGGGCGGGTGGCAAGGCCGCCGATACTATCGGCAACGCGGCCGGCGAGGATCTTAACATTCTTATCACGAAAAGTGGTGGTGGCGCCCGGTTGAGTGGAAAGTCCGCGGATAAAGTTGCGTACATTCTCAGCCGGAAAGCCGAAATCTATTGTGCAGTCGAACGGACGGAGTTTCGGCGCCGGTGTGGCCGCCTGCTCGTCCTGCCTTTGTGGTTTGAAGCCCGGTTGCTCAATCAAGTCGAGCGTTTTCAGCAGAAACGGTCCGGACAGATCCGAAAGCCGGGCGCCCAGCGAATCGAAGTTATCGTCATCATTTATGGCGATCCGTTCTTGTAGAATCACGTTGCCGGTATCGACCTTTTCACTCAGAAAGAAGCTGGTCAAACCGGTCTCTCTCTCGCCGTTGATCAAAGCCCAGTTGATCGGCGCCGCGCCGCGATATTTGGGCAAAAGCGAGGCGTGCAGGTTGATCGAATCATAGGTCGGCAAACTGAACAAGCGCTCCGGCAGAATCCGGAAAGCCACCACCACAAAAAGGTCCGGCTTCATAGCGGCCAGTCTGTCATACAGCTTGTCGCTCTTGAGCGAGTTGACCTTGATAACAGGCAGTCCGATTTCCGCCGCCGTGTCACACACTTCAGTGGGACAGGTATCCTTGCCGCGGCCGCGACGTTTGTCGTTGCCGGTGACTACCGCCAAGAGGTCATGACGGCTCTCATGCAGGGCCACCAGCGGTTTACAGGCAAACGCCGGCGTACCCATGTACACTATTCGCATTTACGATCTTTACCGTGCGCCGAGTCGGTCGGCTATGTGGTCGAGCAGGGTTGACCTGCCCGCGAGCGGGCGGCAGCTATGCCGCGCAGGAAGATTTGGCCAGTTTTCTGAGGCGGCCTTTCAATAAGGTACGGGTCAGCGGCGTCATGCGTTCGATGTACAGTTTGCCCTCGAGATGATCGTACTCGTGAAGGATAGCGCGGGCGGCCAGGCCTTTGGCCTCAAGCACAAACTCGCGTCCTTCCAGGTCCGTCGCCTTCACCTTCACCACGGCGGGACGGACGATCTTCTGATAAATCCCCGGGAACGACAGGCAGCCCTCCTCCAACTCAACTTCGCCATCAGTTTCGAGTATCTCCGGGTTAATGAAGACCCTGAGGGTTTCGATCAGGTCCACCACTGCCAAATCAATAATAAAAACGCGCTTCAAGACGCCGATCTGGACGGCTGAAAGGCCCAGACCCTTAGCTTTTTTGAGCGTGTCCACCAAATCGGACACCAAATCTTTCACTTGCTGGTTGATCTTGTCAACCTCTTCGGAAACTTCCCGCAGGACAGCCTCGCCGTATATGACGATCCGTCGCTCAGTCACACGGTACTCCTAAAACTATTAGTCCACCTTGGCGGCAATTGAGGACTTCAAGAACTCCATCCGGACGTCGTTGCCGATCTTTAATACTACTCGGCCTCGCTCTTCATCGATGGCAAAAATAATCCCGAACATTCCGCCTGAGGTCACTACTTTGTCTCCCTTCTTGAGGTCAGAAAGGAGTTGTTTATGTTCCTTCTGTTTCTTTCTTTGTGGCCGGATCAGCAGCAGGTACATCAGGACGAAAATCAATCCAAACCAGACGAGCGTGAACATCCCGCCGCCGCCTGTTTCTCCGCCGGCCATCAAAATGGGCCAATTACTTAACAAACTTACTCCTTGTTTTATCGGCACAACTGCTCAAAACTTGAACAGCCATTCCTTTCCATCGGCAAATATAGCTTTCCGCCGACCGATAGCAAGGCATTTGTTTGCGGTGGTAAAACAGGCTAGACCACAAGGCCGGGTGGCTCATCCGCTTGCGGTGGGTTTCTTTAGATCGTTTTCAGTACCCTCATCCCGTCTCAAAGTACCCCGAAAAACCTACAATACTAACTATGAACCCGGGAATAGTGCAAGGTGCGCGAAGCGCGAAGAACGGGCTAGCCCGCCGTCACAAACAAGTTTGAGACGGCCACCCACACCACGATGTAACAAGCCTAACCCTCAATAATCATGCGTCCCGACTACCAGTTCTTTGCCGAAGTTTTCCTTGAACAGCGTGCGTAACTGGTCGAAATCAAGCGGGCACTGGCCGGTTTTCTTCGCTTTCACCACGCAGGTACCGAGATGAATAGTATCATACTCTCGATCCAGTAACTTTGACATCTCATTCATCAGGGTGACCTTGGGCATGATGAGTCCGGGACAGTCACCACAGTTCCCAAGGGCCATCAACTCAATCTCATCATCGTAGCGGGCGAATTCGCCGTCCTTTTTGCTGATAGCCTTGAAGCATTTCTCACAGGCGATGCATGACTTGTCCCGAATACGTTGACAACCGACAATTGCGATTTTGGCCATGGCCGTTTTCCTCCATCCTTATAGATGCTGTTTCATGATGGATCACATGGTACAAATTTATTGGCCGGCAACCGCAGAGGCAAGTTTTTTTTGGACGGGTGGCCGGGTTAAGAGGCTGTCTCGCAACTGTGCAAGGTGTTAAGAAATACTTCAAAACCTCCGAAAATCATATATATACATTAGGAGGAATGGTTGTGCTGACCACGACGGCGGCGGCCGTTAAGGGCGCCGAAGAGTTCATATCGATTTCGCTTCAGTCGCTCAGGGTTGATACCATGCTCGACTTTGATCTGTACATAAGAGTCGATGGCGACTATGTGCTATACCGAGCGACCAACATGCCGTTTTCTGAGAAAACGCGACAGTTGCTGCTTGAACATAAGGTAGAGAATCTCTACGTATCGTCTAAGAACCGGGCCGGCTATCAGAAATACATAGAAACCCACATTCAGGACATCATCGATGATGACACTGTGGGCGAGACGGCTAAGGGCACCATACTCTACGATACTGCCAAACTATTGATGATAGATGTATTCATCAAGCCGGCCGAAATCAAAAACATCGAACGCGGCATGGCGCTCGTCGAAACAGCCGTCCAGCACAGCCTCAGGAGCAGGAATGCCTTCCACAATATGCTCAAGGTTATGGCGTTCGACTACACCACCTACACTCACAGCGTAAACGTCTGTACTTTTGCCCTTGCCCTTGCTCAATTCACGGGAATCGACAAGCCCGATGATCTCCGGCGGCTTGGCATCGGCGCTCTCCTGCATGATGTCGGCAAGACCAGGATCCCTGAATCGATACTCCACAAAAAGGGCGCCCTGACGCCGGATGAGTGGAAGATTGTAGAGAAACATCCTCAGTGGGGTTTCGAGATCATTCTGGAGACGGACCTGATTCCGCACGAGTCGCACTACCCAATTTTGCAGCACCACGAACGCGAGTGCGGTTCCGGATATCCCCACGGTCTCAAGGCCGGTGAGATCCATCCGTACGGCAAGATAGTGGCCATCGCCGATGTTTTTGACGCCATGACGACACAGCGGGTGTATCGACATGCGGTGGATTCATTTCCTGCTTTGAAAGAGATGCACGAAGAGTCGGATGCCTTCGATAAGGAACTGCTGAATCAGTTCATACGAATGATGGGCGGTCAAGGTGGGAACACTTAAGGTCTCTGCATCTGATTTGGAACTCCACAAAACCTCAGCCCACGATACTCAGTTGAATCTTTGTGTCTGAGCAAGAAAGCCGGCATTACGGCCGGCTTTCCAGTATTTGTAGGTAGTTGCTTGCTGCTACGGTAGGACCAGCCAGAAATCCGCGGAGAAGGCGCGCTGGGAACTGCCTCCTACGTAGTCCAGATCATCAAAGTCATCGAAGACGCCGATTCTGGTCTTGACTCTTCCGAGATCCCCCATGTCGAGATCTTCATTATCGCCGGTGGCAAGATCACGCGCCAGCACCACCGTGTAGCGGCCTGGGATACCGATACCAGGGTCATAATCGTACACTGTCCGAACATCCCAGCGGCTGGAGTTATCGCTGTCCCAGTCGTTGAGGTCATTTATGTACCACCCGGGGACCGTCTGGCCTTCGGTCCAGTTGGCTTCACCACCGATACCCTGCCCAGATGGGATGGTCTCACTTTGGAGGAGGACGTCGCCCATGAAGTCCCACTGGGTGGTGTGGATTTTGACCGGACGAGAGGGATCGTTGTCGCTGTTAAGATAGGCCGAAGGATTTACGCCATCGTCCCAGGTGGTCACCTTGTTCTGGGTCGTCCCGTCCTCAGCCCGACCAACTTGTGCAGTGGTGAGAACACGCCAGTTCCAGGTATCCCATCCGCCGGAGGGCAAGCCGTCAAATGACACCCACAGTTGGTCCTCGCCATTCCCACTCGGATTGAAGTTGAAGCCAGGGGCCGACGAGAACGCCCAATTCTCCCGCTGCATGCTGAGGTCGGCGTCATCCCACTGGAAGCGCAGGAATAGATGCCCACCGCTTTTGATCGCCTGCAGGTCTACCGATGACGGTGCGGCCAACGCCTTGGATGGTCCCAGCGGCGATTTCCCGGGGCTGACCGGAAGTGAGCCGCTGGTGGAGATCGGAATGCTGGTCACTGCCACCGCGTCCCAAGCAGCGTCGTCATACACTAACGGTATGGCCGGAGCAGTCCCGATGCCGGCCGTAACGGTGATGGTTGTATCAGCCGGCGGTCCATCGTCGTCGTCATCGCCGCAGCCGACAAAGAACAGAGTGCTCAGAGCCATTGCTGCTGCAATAAGTTTCTTCATTAGTAATCCTCCTGCGAGATTCTCACTTGTGTTTTGTACAAGATAATGCCGCCGACGTTGCCTGCAAAGTAAATTCTTCACTCGAGCCGCTTCACGACAATCATGGTCAAGTCATCAAAAACATGCTCCGGTGACGCGAACTGTCTTACGGCAAGGTAGACGGCGTCAAGAATCTCTGCCGAAGGCCGCTCGCGGTTTTCGCGGACGATGTCGGTGAGGCGATCGAGTCCGAGTTCTTCATCGTCACGATCGAACACTTCGCTGATACCGTCGGTGTAGAGGTAGATGACATCGCCGGGGTTGATGTAAACCGGACGCTCTTCGTACTCCGCCTCGGGCGTCACTCCGAAGAGCGGTCCACCCTCACGAAGATACTCGACGCTGCCATCGGACCGCAGCAGGATCGGCAGGCAGTGTCCGCAATTGGCGAAAGTGAAAACATGGTTTTTGGAGTCCAACACCCCGTAAACCGCGGTCACGAAACTCCCTGGCCGCACTGATTCGCAGAGCAGGTTGTTGACTTTGCGACAGATAGTACGGAGCGCGTAGTTGTTGCGGATCTCAGCGATCAGCGAGGCCCTGAACGACGCCATTATCAGGGAGGCCGGTATCCCCTTACCGGAAACATCACCGATAGCGATGCCGTATTGGCCTTCAACGATCTTGATGAAATCGTAATAGTCTCCACCTACTTCGAACGATGGTATGTTTCGCCCGTACAGATCGTAGCCGGGAATGTCCGGATGATCGCGGGGGAGAAAGCTCTCCTGTATCTCCCGGGCGATGCTGAGTTGTTCCTTCAGCTTTTGACCGGCGATCAACTGTTCGTGCAGTCGGGCACGTTCGATTGAAACCGCTGCTTGTGAGGCAAAGGCCGAAGTTAGGGCCACCAGTTCCGGTTTGAAGGCGTTCAGCCGGTCACTTTCGAGATTGATAGCACCGATCGTGCGGTCATCAAGCTTGATCGGTACCACCACCTCGCTCCTGGTGGCGTCACGCGAGTTGACATACCGCTCATCGGCCGCCACGTCCGCCACGATTATCGGCTCACCAGACTTGGCCGCGTTGCCGACCAGACCCTGGCCCACTTTCAACTGAATGCTGGGGCCGCTGGCCAATTCGTATCCGGTAGTATACAGCGATTGAAGGCTACCTGTCTCCGGGTCGATCAGGAAGACACCACCGGCGTTGAACTCAACCGCCTCTTTCAGAGCCTCCAGAATCATGTGCAGGACTTCATCAAGTCTCAAAGAACTCGAAAGCTGTTGGCCAATTCGCAAAAGTAGATCCTTCTGAAGAGCCTCGCGGCGGACCTGGCGGTAGAGATGAGCGTTGTCGATGGCTACAGCTATCTGGTTGGCCAGGCCGATCAGCACATCCATATCGGCCTCGGTGAACTGTCCTTCCTGCTTATTGATCGCTTCAATGACACCGATCATCTGACCTTTGCCGATCAACGGCACTGAGATGAGCGATTTCATCTCGACCCCGCCAAAACGCCCGACCTCAGGATCGACGCGTTGATCGGCGGAAGCATCGTGGATAATCACTGGTTCTCTGTGGTTGGTCACCCAGCCGACAACTCCTGCGCCGACCTCACGATAGGAGTGTTTCATCTCGAAATCCGAGGAGTTCATGAAGCGGACTTTCATGTCGGTGCGCTCATGGTCTACCCGGAATACCAGGGCTGCTTCCGAGCCGGCGGCGGCGATTATCAGGCGCAGAACGCGCTCGATTAGTTCCTCGTACTCCAGGGTCGAGTTGAAGACGCGGCTGGCTTCGAGCAGCAGTTTCTCGGCGCGGGTGTGGTCATGAGCGTAGTTCATGTGGTTGAAGGTACCGTTTACCGCCGGATTGTCAAATGGAATGACACGGTCAAGCCGTGTTTCTCGCGCTTCGCGCGGCGCAGAACCGATAGCAGGGGGCTCGTTGGAATGGTCTCCTTGTGGCATGCGAATTCGGTTGGGAGGTGAGTGCGGTAGGGCGTCTCGCCTGACGCCACCACCTAATTGAATGATGGTACCGTGTCGCCTACTCGAAGAATCGTCCAAGCTGAGGGTACCATTCGATCAACTGTCGAATTTGGCTGGAGTCCGGCTCTGGACCAAGGGCGCGCTTGAACAGTTGTGCCGCCCGCTCATAGTCCCCACGGCTGAAATGGCGCTCAGCCATTTCGCCGAGAGCAACGGCCGGTGGGTCGGGGAGTTGCACCAGTTGCTCCAGGATCAGATCGCGCTCTTTGGTGCGACCCTGACGTTCATACACCATGCTCAGTCCCAGCAGCGGATCGGCATTGTCGGTGTCGATCTTCACAGCCCATCTGAGTGATTTCTCCGCCTGTTCGTAGTTGCCCTGCTCGAAATAGGCTCCGCCCAGCTTAGTGGCGAGTGTCGCGTTGTACGGATTCAGCCCTGATGAAATCCGGAACAGATCAATGGCACGATCGAGCTGCCCCAGCGACTGGTAGCACATGCCCAGATTACAGTAGGCGGCCGAAAACACCGGGTTCATTTGCAGGGCACGCTTAAAGCGCTGGATCGCTTCAGGGCAGTTGCCCTGGTCCTTCAGCGCCACACCTTCTCGGTTGACGTATCGCTCGGGATAGTATTGCCGGTAGCGCTGAGCCTCGCGCTCCATGGCGGCGGTGTCTCCGAGGTTCTGATAGTACTTCATCAGATTAGTGCGGCCATACATGTTCTTGGTGCGGTCGAGTGCGGCATAGTCTCCAAATCGGGAAATCGCGATTTCCGGAACAGCCTGGCCGATGACCCGAGGGAACAAGGAAAGAAAACCCAGTGCGATGGCCATAAGTAGAATACCGGGCCGGTTGGATACGTTGTTGTTCTTGTCAAGGACCGTATACGCGGTGGCGAAAGCGAGAGGGATACCGGCGAAACAAAACAGATCCCAGTCGCGAGCCATGCCCAACTTCGGGTCGAATATGAAAGCGGCGGCCAGCGTCGACATGACCAGCAGACTAAGAAACCGATACTCTCGTTGCCTCAGGAGTCGGCGCAGGCTCAGGGAGCGGATAACCACGATCATCAACAATAAACTCGGTACAAGCAGCAGCAGGAGATTGACAAAGTCGACAAAATGACTTGGGGCCAGCAGCCAGTATCCTTCGACCGTGAATCGATCCGGGATAAGCGGAATTATGGCGAACCGGAAGAAGTAGTCGGTCCACCAGGGCCAGAAGAACAGGACGGAAGCGGCGGCCCCCAGCAGAAAAACCAGCATGCCTTTGGTCTTCCAATTCGTCGTGGCTAGTCGATCGCCAAGGCTGCTGCCGGAAACAGCAGCATAGAGTGCCGACGGAATCAGGCAGACACCGAAAATGTGAAAGAAGCAGGGCAGAATCGTCAGCGGAATGAGATAGATCCTTCCGAGTTTCCCCATCGCTACCAGAAGACCGCCCATGGCAAACAGCGCCACCGAACAGATGAACAACGAGTAGTTCTCAACATAGCCAAAGAACAACAACATTGGGCCGACCGACAGCATGAACAAAATGAGTATCGCCCGATGTAAACTACGAACGTACAGTTTGCGGGCTGCCCAGACATTGATCAGAAAGAATAGTACTCCGGCTACAATTGATATTATCTGGAATGTGATCAGAGCACCGGACTCGCCATTCAATCCGAGCAACTGTTTCAGTCCGATATGAACAAGTGCTTCACCCAGGTCCCGGTATTTGACTAAAGGAACATCGCGAGCCAGGAGCGATAGGTATGCGTAACCGTCACCCAGGAAGAATGTCGTGGATCTAAATAGATAAAAAAGTACCGGCAGGACCAGGGCAACTGCTACCACCGCTGCAGTAGCATTTTTCGGACGATGAGGCTCTGAATACTCCCTGTCCCAGGTCGCCTGAAGGTGATTCCTGTGGAAGTGAACCAGTAACGGTATGGCTGCACCAAGTCCAAACAGCCCCCAACGGACCCAATCCGGATAGTACGCCCACCAATTGAAACCCCAAACGCGATGTTCCGGGAAAAACGAAGCTACCAGAAATGCAGTGAGAGTTGCATAGTACGCGCCGTAAGTGGCGATGTTAGGGCCTCTGTTCTTTGACATCTATGAGGACTCCTTACCCGGGAGGGCCTCGTTTGAGGTGCTGTCAGGCGACTCGCCTGACAGCCATTGGGTTCCAGGATAGGCGTCGGGCGGGGTCGCCCGGCACCACCACGGAATGACACCTTTTTCAACAATCCCTTTAGGGCGGGTTCAACCAATCCCACCAAGAATCGCGGTCTACCCGACCGCATTGGTCCTGCCTTACTGCACTTCCGAGATCCGCTTATTGATCTGCTCCCAGACCTCCGGCCAGGAAGTGTCGTAGCCTTCTTTCTTGTATTCATCGCGGGCGCGCCTGAGCAGTTTCAGCCCGGCGGCTTTGTTGTCTTTGGCAATCTCGATCTCACCCAAATCTGCGCACGCCTGACCGATAGCCGAGTGGTTCTCGATCCGCTCGGCCCAGGCCAGCACTGGCCGCAGCCATTTCCCGGCTTTGTCAAAGTTACCCAGCAGCCGATGGGTCGTGCCGACATGGTAGTCGGCGAACAGTTTGCCGACCTCGCCGGAGAACCGCCAATGATACTCGCGGGCCTTAGTGTAGCATTCCAGGGCGGAATCGAATTGCTTGAGATCGTAGTAGGTCCCGGCCAGATTGTTCCACAGCGGTCCCAGCCAACTTTCTACATCGCCCGCCTCGGCGGCTTCAATTCCGCGACGGCCCCACTCGATTTGCTCTTCAGGCGACTCTGCTACAATCGCGATCATGTGCGCGGCATCAACAGCCCGACCCCAGAGGGCGTTGGCATGACAGAACTCAAACATCTGATCGAAGGTCGCTCTCGCCTGCTTGAGGTCATCCGCCTTCCACTCAAACCGACCTTTGACACCCAGGTAGCGCGACCAGCCCATAGGGTCACTCTCGGAAGCCCGATCGGCGGCGCGGCCCAGCCAGGTCTCGCCCTCTTCACGGTTACCCAGAACGAGATTCATCCGCGCCACCTGCGAAAGAGCCTCGACCTCTACGGAGCGGTTGAACTCCTTGTGCGCTGTCTGGACGACCTCCGTGTATTTCTCTAAGGCGGCTTCGTAATGCTGCGACTGAAAAACATCATCCGCCTGCGATAGAAGCGAATCGGCTGTTTGTTCGTTACCCGACACTCTGACTCCTTTGTGCTTCACCTCGACCCCGCCGGCCGCCAACGGCAACAGGATCACCAACAATATGACCGTTATCGACCTCATAGACTTGTCTCCATACTTGTTTAAGGTCGTTTCGTGATTTGTTGTATGCAAGTATACAAAATCAGCAGGCGGCGGTCACGGCAAAACTGCATATAAGAGAAAACCGGCGACGGTGACAGTAGCGGGATCAAATCCACTGCTGCGAAATTGGATTGACCGACCGAGTCGCTGAGCCTATATTCCGAGACGTAAAGCGGCAGCGGATGCCGACCGAAAACTAAAGAAACGGATGTAAACGGCAAGCACATCGGGGGACCGAAGTTAATGCGAGCACTAATCACCGGAATCACCGGACAAGACGGCTCCTACTTGGCGGAATTCCTGCTGGAAAAGGGCTACGAAGTAGTTGGCATGGTACGTCGGTCCTCGACAGAATCGGCGGAACGAATTGACCATATCAAGGATAAACTCACCTTCGCCCAGGCCGATCTGTTGGACCAGCTATCGATGCTGAGGATGATCGAAGAGCACCATCCCGACGAGGTCTACAATCTCGCGGCACAGTCGTTCGTGCCGACCAGTTGGGCGCAGCCGGTCTTGACCGGGGAGTTCAATGCCCTCGGTGTCACCAAGATGCTGGAGGCGATCCGCCAGGTCGACGCGAAGATCAAGTTCTACCAGGCATCGTCGTCGGAGATGTTTGGCCGGGTGCAGGAGGTGCCGCAAACTGAGACGACACCGTTCTACCCGCGCTCCCCCTACGGTGTGGCCAAGGTGTATGGCCACTGGATCACGGTCAACTATCGCGAGAGCTATGGTATCCACGCCTGCTCGGGAATTTTGTTCAATCACGAATCGCCGCGGCGCGGATTGGAGTTTGTCACCCGCAAGATCACTGATGGCGCGGCCCGAATCAAGTTGGGACTGGCCGACAAGCTGGCCCTGGGAAATCTCGACGCCAAGCGTGACTGGGGATATGCCGGTGACTACGTGCGGGCCATGTGGCTGATGACACAACATGATCCGGCCGAGGATCTGATCATCGCCAGCGGCGAGACCCATTCTGTCAGGGATTTCGTCCAGGCGGCCTTCGCCCACCTCGATCTGGACTACAAGCAGTACGTCGTCACCGATCCGCGCTTCGTGCGTCCGGCCGAGGTCGACCTGCTGTTGGGCAATCCGGAGAAGGCCAGGAAGGACCTTGATTGGGAGACGACAGTTGGTTTTGACCAGTTGGTAAAGATGATGGTCGATGCTGACATGAAACGGTTGACCCCACAATGATCTGCCTTTGTCCAGGGATGGGACATTGAACAAACCGATCAAGTCTGTGTTTGTGACCGGTATCGCCGGGTTTGCCGGGTCGTGGCTGGCCGAGGAACTGCTTGAGGCCGGTTACCGCGTCTTCGGCGCGGTGCATCCGAAAGAACCAACCACTCACCTTGCGACAATCAAGTCCAACCTGGAGTTGGTGAAGCTGGATATCTGCAAGGGGGAGAGGGTGGCAGGGGCTCTAAAGTCGATCAAACCAGACTACATTTGCCATCTGGCCGCGCTGGCTTCAGTCTGGCGTTCCTATAAGGCGATGCAGCAAACCTTCCGGGTCAATTTTGAAGGAACCATGAATCTATTGGAAGGGGCACACTTACTGGGTGGAATCCGGAAGTTTCTTTTTGTAAGCTCGGCCGACTGCTACGGCGTGTTCAGCCCGAAGAACAAAACATTGACCGAGGACCAGCCGCTCAATCCGATTTCGCCGTATGCTCTGTCCAAAGCCGAGGCCGAGCAGGTTTGCCGCTACTACCAGAGTCGCCATCGCCTGCCGGTAACAGTGGCTCGCTCTTTTCCGCATACCGGCCCCCGCCAGTCGGACGATTTCGTCGTACCTTCGTTTGCCCGCCAGATTGCAGTTATAGAAGCTACGCGAAGGAAACCGATTATCAAGGTTGGCAACCTGTCGGCTCGGCGCGATTTCTCCGATGTTCGCGACATTGTTAGGGGATATCGTCTGTTGTTACAGAAGGGTAAGCCGGGGCGGGTCTATCATCTCAGTTCAGGGAGGACGGTCAGTATTGAGTCGGTACTTGACCGGCTGCTTGCTTTGTCGTCGAAGAAGATAAGGGTGTTGGTGGATAAAGCACGCTTTCGCCCGGCCGACATCCCGATTCAGCGAGGCAATAACCGGCGGGCGGTTCAAGAGTTAGGATATGAGAGTCGATATAATCTAAATACGACCCTTTGGGACACCTTGGAATACTGGAGACAACAAGTCCACGCTTGAACTCGTGGTCGAGGTCAGGAGTACAAAAGAAATGGCCGCTAAGAAAAGCAAACAACCCCCAAGATTGACCGAACTGATTGACAAGATCAAGGCTCGATCCGCTCAGGTTGGCGTGATTGGTCTCGGATATGTCGGCTTGCCGTTGTCGATGGAACTGGCCCGCGTCGGGTTCAAGGTCACCGGATTCGATGTTTCCAAGCCGTTAATCAAGCGGCTCAACGCCGGCAAATCCGATATCGATGACGTCCCCGACAGTCTGGTCAAGGAGATGGTCTCCTCCGGCTATTTCCGGGCCACCGATGAGACTAAGAAGCTGTCGAAGATGGATACGATCTCGATCTGTGTCCCGACACCGCTCTCCAAGACCAAGGACCCGGATGTCAGCTATATTCTGGCGGCCATGGATGGGGTCAAGAAGCACATCTCCAAAGGAACCCTGGTGGTGTTGGAATCGACAACTTATCCCGGCACTACCGAGGATCTGATTCTGCCGCTGCTGGAAGAAAGCGGCATGAAGGCGGGGGTGGATTTTTTCCTGGCTTTCTCGCCTGAGCGGGTGGATCCCGGAAACCCTGTCTATACCACCAAGAACACGCCGCGCGTGGTCGGCGGTATTACCCCGGCCTGCACCCAGGCAGCGAAGGTCTTCTATGAGCAGACGATCCCTGAGATCCACGCCGTCTCCTCGACTCAGGCAGCTGAGATGGTCAAGCTGTTGGAGAATACTTTCCGCGCGGTCAATATCGGTCTGGTCAACGAGGTGGCTGTTATGTGTGACCGGCTGGGTGTCGATGTCTGGGAGATTATCGACGCCGCCGCCACCAAGCCGTTTGGCTTCATGCCGTTCTATCCCGGTCCCGGCTTAGGGGGGCATTGTATCCCGATCGATCCCCACTATTTGTCGTGGAAGCTGAAATCGCTGAACTATTACGCCCGCTTTATCGAGCTGGCCGGTGAGATCAACAGCCAGATGCCCGTATATGTCGTCAACCGTATCTCCGAAATGCTCAATCGCGAATTCGCACGGTCCATTAATAAGTCAACTATATGTGTCCTTGGGGTCACCTACAAGCCCGACATCAAAGACACCCGCGAGTCGCCGGCGTTGGATGTTATCAAGCTGCTTGAAGATAAAGGCGCCCGTATTCTGTTCAACGACCCGTTTGTGGCCGAGATCGACTGGAACAAGACCAAGCACAGATCGCGCAAACTGACTGCTGCTCTCCTGAAGAAGGCCGATCTGACCGTGATCCTGACCCACCACAGCCAGTATGACTACCAGTTCATAGTCGATCATAGCAAGGCGGTCTTCGACACCCGCCACGCCACCAAGGGTATCACGCGCCACCGCAACCGGATCGAACTGCTGTGATCTTGTAGGGCAGGATCCTTGCGATCCTGCCACAGGCAAGCCTGTCTCTCGCGCTACGCGCGCAGTATCCTTCACCCTGAGCGGAGTCGAAGGGCGAGGCCACGAGGATCCGCGCGATCTGAAGATCACGCGGGCACAACTCAACAGGCGTCAGACGAGGGCGTTCACCGCCCACAAACCCACGGTTGGATGTTGATTCTCGGGTCTAATCGGTCTACATTGGACCTGAGAGGAGTCGAACCATGATTACTGCCGTTCATTTTCTATTGACCTATCAATGCACCTATGAGTGCGACCATTGCTTTCTGTACTGTAGCCCCAAGTCGGAGAGGGGACCTTCACGCTCAGTCAGCTTCGTACCGTATTCGACGAGATCGCCAAAATCAGCACCGTCGAATCAGTGGGCTTCGAGGGAGGTGAGCCGACACTCTACTATCCTCTCCTGCTGGAAGGGATCAAACTCTCCCGCGCTGCGGGTCTGAAGACCGGCATGGTGAGCAACGCCTACATGTCGACCTCCATCGAGGACGCCGAACTGTGGCTGAAACCGCTCCAGGAGGTCGACCTTTCGATGCTGGAATTAAGCGATGACCTCTTTCACAGTGACGGCAAGGAGGACAGCCCGGCAAAACTGGCTCATACCGCTGCAAAGAACCTTGGTCTCAATGTCTCTACCATCGAGATCAAAGAGCCGACCGTCCAGAAAGGCTCGGGCAAGGGGGCTCCGGTGATCGGGGGCGGGGCCATGTTCAAAGGTCGGGCAGTGGAGAAACTGACCGAAGGGCTGCCCACCAGAGGGTGGCAGGAATTCACCACCTGTCCCTACGAAGAGTTGGAGCGGCCAAAGCGCGTTCATGTTGACGCCTTCGGCAATGTTTTCCCCTGTCAGGGAATCAGCCTGGGGAATATGTGGGAGACGCCTCTATCAGAAATCGACGGCAGCTACGATGCTCAGGCTCACCCAATCTGTGGCCCGTTGATTCGCGGCGGTCCGGCCCAACTGGCCCGCGACTACGGTGTGGAGCTTGGCGCTGAGTACGTCGACGAGTGCCATTTCTGCTTTCTGGTCCGAAAGGCGCTGATCGACAGATTCTCCCGGTATCTGGGCCCGCCGCAGGTCTATGGCCTGTAGGCCGACAGGCAAGCATTGTTCATCTGCTTCGCGCCTCGGCCCTCCACGTAACGAGCCGCCTAACAGCCGCTTTGTTTCTGGTGCTGTCAGGCGACTCGCCTGACAGCTATCATGTGCGAAGGCAGGCGTCGGGCGCGGTCGCCCGACACCACCCGAAAACAGCCGCTTTGTTGTGCCCGCAGAGTCTTCAGACTCTGCGGGAAAAGTGACCGAATCTGAAGATTCGGTCACCACAAGTGCAAGACCGCCAGACCTGCTCAGACCATCATCACCCGGTAAACCCATCCCCCGAATCAGCCGCTTTGTTGTGCCCGCAGAGTCTTCAGACTCTGCGGGAAAAGTGACCGAATCTGAAGATTCGGTCACCACAAGTGCAACACCACCAGACCTGCTCAGACCATCATCACCCGGTAAACCCATCCCCCGAATCAGCCGATTGAATATATGATAGGCGCAGGCAAGCCTGCTTTTTGCGCCTCGCGCCTTATGGGTAGGGCAGGATCCCTGCGATCCTGCCACCTCACCCTGAGCGGAGTCGAAGGGCGAGACTTGTAGGTCGAAACCCCTGTGGTTTCGACATTAGCACCTTTATGGTAGGACCATGAATGAGCCACTGAAAAAAGAAATCGGGTTCATCCTCAAGGACTTCCTCAAGGTAGTCAAGGTTGTCTCGATGTATCCCGAGAACAACCCGCTGCCACAGTCGATGAGGCGGTCCTTTTCCGAGAAACTGGTCAGTCTGGTCGACGTCTATGGCGCTTTTCGAATCCGAGTAGACAAAGATGCCCTGGAATACAACGGCGAGATCGTCTACCAGGACCGATCCAAAGAGGAGGCGCTGGCTCGACTCTTCTTCGAAACCGGAATCACTGAGTTCGAATTCCAGAATGGGTTGGATGTTGACGACGTTTACCGCTTGCTTGACGCAGTCAGAATCTACCTGAACACGCCGGACCGCAGCCAGGACCTGGTTGGCCTGATCTGGGAGGCGGGCATTAACGGCTTCGTGTTTGAGACTCTCGAGGATGTGGCCCTCTCCGAGTACGACAGCGACTTCGATGTCAGGGAGTACCTGAAGAGGGATGATGCGGCGCTCACCGGTGGCGGCCAATTCGGTCTCGACAGCAGTGAGCGGTACTCGTCCCTGTTCAATCCGACCGATGGTCCCACGGCGACTATTGAGCAAGCCTCGCTTGATGATAGTGGCGAGATGCCGTCGGGAACGGTGGTTCAAAAGGTCGCCGGTTTGGCTGGTGACGAGCCCCGATCGACGTTCTTTGAAACTGTTGCTGAAGGTGAGGACAGTTCACTGGAGGCCGACGACGGCGGAGCCGACGTACCCATCGAGCTGGCCCGCGCCCTGGGGCTGGGTGAACCGTCCGGTGGGACCGGGCGGAAGACCGACGTCAAACTTCACCTATACGGCCGCTTCAGCATAAGTGACGAAGAGGAAGAAACAATCCGGTCACTGCTGGAGGAGGACGCCTCCTTTGATTCCTACGAGTCGACGCTCGAATTGCTGAAAGAATTCCTGGGCATGGAGTCGGAGTTGGCCGGTCTGGACGAGACCGTAACTATCTGTGAGAAGATTATCAATGAATTCGTGGCTGCCGGCAAGCTGATCGAGGCGGGAGTGTTGCTGAGTCATCTGAAGAAGCTGCAGGAGAGTCTGGAGCAACAGAAGCCGGCCTGGTCGGAACGTTTGAAGGAGGCCGGAATGACCGCCGGCAGTCGCGAGCGCCTGGCCGTCCTGGCGGACTCTCTGAACTCCCATCCCGATATCGGTGTCACCGAGATCAAACGTTACCTCGACAATTTCGGATGGGAAGCGTTGAGCGGCATCACCGACCTTGTGGGCGAGTTCGAGCACGAACTTCACCGCGAGGCGCTCAAGGACTACCTTACCGCCCGGGGCCAGGACAATATCGATATCGTGGCCCGGGGAATTTTCGACAAACGCTGGCAGGTGGTGCGTAACTCGGTCACTATCCTCGCTCGGATAGGTGATGCCCGTGCTCTCAGATACCTGGAGCGAGTGGTCCATCATGAGGAACCACTGGTGCGCATGGAGTTGGTCACCGCCCTCAAGGACTGCCCCTCCACCGAAGCCCTCGGCCTGCTTCAGAGTCTCGTGGCCGACAGCGACCGAACTATTCGGAGGCAGGCGGTGGAGGCGATTGTCGCTCGTTGCGGCAGCACCGCCTTCGAGACGATCGGCGCCCTGATCGACGATGAAAGTTTCCCCTCTTTGGACCGTGACGATCAGCAGGCGCTCTTGAACGCCTACTCGGTGCTTGGCGGTGAACAGGCGGTGGCGTATCTGTCACAGATGATACTCCGCTACAACCTTTTCCGTGACGCCCGGTTGGTTTTCTGCCGTACGGCAGCGTTTGAGGCGCTGTCCTACAACGTCAGCGAGCGGGGAGAACGCATGTTGGTGAGGCTGTCATCAAGTTGGCGACCGGATATCCGCAAACAGGCCGCCTACGCTCTGCAGCGAAGGCGCGAGAATATTTTCGGACAAGAAGTATGACCACCCTAACCGAACAACCCCAGGCCCGCATCCTCGGCGGACAAGTCGAACAGCAGTTGTTAAACATCTTCTTCGTGGCCTACAAGACGGCTCGTATTATCGATGAGAATAATCGCACCTTCATCCGTCAGTGTCAGTCGTTCCACCAACTCTTGAGCCGGTTATCGAAAGACTCAGGGTCTGTCTCTATCAAGACGGTATCGGGGCGCTATTTCGTCAATGAGCGGATGGTTCGTTTCGATGATGCTGGCCTGTCCGGCGCCGCCTCGGTGGTGAGAGAATGGAAGCAGATAGGTCTGGGCGGCGTACTGTTTGCCGACGGTATTGCCGAGAGTGAATTGAGCGGATTCTTCGCTTTCGTGTCAAAGATCAGGCCGGGGTCCGACAACATTGAAGAGCTATCAGCGCGCCTCAAGAGTGCTCAACTGTCGCAGGTTAGACTGCTGTCGGCTCAGGAGGTAAACTCCCAGCATCGCAACACAGCCGAAGAGATTCGTCGCGACTTTCGCACCGCTGCCCGCGCCAATTTCTTTCGGGCCATGAACGTAGTCCAGGAAACAGTTGTCGGAGTAGCTCAGAACAAACAGATCAATATCTCCAAGACCAAGCGCGTGGTCCATACTCTGATAGATCACATCGTGCGCGATGAATCATCATTGATCGAACTGGCCGCGATTCGCGACTATGACGACTACACCTATGCTCACTCGGTCAACGTTTGTGTCTATTCACTGACGATCGGAGTGCGCCTCGGTTTTGATCGACCGCGACTGGCGCAACTCGGCTTCACCGCCATTTTCCACGATGTCGGAAAAGTGAAGCTGCCCACCGACCTCATTCGCAAACCGGATCGTTACGATGAAAACGACTGGCTCCAGATGCAGCGCCATCCGCTCCTGGGAGCCAAAACAATCCTGCGCAGCCTGAAGCTCGATGTTCACACCGCTCGTGCTGCCCGCGGCGCCTATGAGCACCATATCAACCCGGACAACACCGGTTATCCGATATTGGAAGGGCGCGAACGTCCGGTCAATCTGTTTTCAAAGATCATATCGATAGTCGACAGTTTCGACGCCCTGACTTCGGGTCGCATCTATATCAAGAAAGCGATTCCGCCGGATGAAGTGCTGCGCAAGATGCATTACCAGATGAACGACAAATTCGACGCCTTCCTCTTGAAAATCTTCACTGATATCGTGGGCATCTACCCGGCCGGATCGCTGGTGCTGCTGAACACGGATGAAGTGGCGCTGGTGCTGACTAACAACGACGCCGACCGCGCCCGACCATATGTAAAAGTCATCGGCAATCAGCAGGGCCTGCTGTCGGAGCCGGAATGGGTCGACTTGTCGCTGCCGGAGCAATCCGAGCGCAGCATTCTCCGTCTCATCGATCCGGAGCGTTACGGCCTGAATGCCCGGGAACTCATCCTTCGAGATTAGAACCTGAGTGAGAGCGCCGCCGTTACGCCGTTATTCTCAGTCGGCGCGACTTGCAGAGTCAGATCACTGTTCTCGCCCTGCCGAGGGAAACCGGACAGGTGGGCATCGACATAAGCGTCGAACATCGAGAAAAAAGCTACAATTACCGCAAACCAGGTGTATTTATTGCACTCATCCTGGCGGTCCCGGTAAAGACTGTAGTAGTCGTTACGCAGGCTGACCGCATCACGTGGCGTCATGTCGAACAGCCGACGGAAGTCCGATGCTTGTTGTCCATAGTGAATGGCGCCGCCGACCATCCAGGCTTCAAGGCCGAAGTACACGGCTGCTTTGATGTAGCGTCCATTGCCGATTTGGCCCCAGCCCGGAACTACCATCGATTTGAAAAGGGCCCACATCGGCTTTTGTCGCAAGCGCTTTTCCCGGTCGATCGAATCGCTGACCGAAGCGTAGGCGGACAACTTTGTTCCCGGCATGAAAAGAACGGTGTCCACGTGGAGGGCGCTATCGGCCAAACTGGAATCGACGGCTATGCTATCCGCCGGGACCAGGACACTGTCTACCACTTCTGCGCTATCGGGTTCAACGATAACTTCACCCCGGGCCGACGATGCCACGATCATTGTAGCCAGGATACCCAGCATCCATGATATCAGCCCGTGTCCCATGGCATCACCGATAGACCTTAAGTTGTTTTTCGGATATTTTGATCTCGAGGATATTGGTCGGCAAGTCGATCAGTTCACCATCGAGATAGAGCGTTCGCCCTCTGGTCGGCTGGATGGTGATAATGGAACCGCGAAAGAGACGGACCGCACTGCCGTACACGAAATTCCCCTTCGAAATCTGCCCGGCATAAGCAGCCAGATCCCGACGGTTCGCTCGTACGTCAAAGACAATCTCGGCCCGGTGGTCGTCGACCAGGGAAGCCGGCGTCATCGGCAGACCTACGGAGTGTGACAGGAGATGAACATTGAGGATGGTGGGTGAGATGTCGAACCGAAAAGCATCGACCTTCACCACTGTCTTCTTGGGTTCTATGTGTGCGACCGTCTGGCTGACCAGACGCGACCACCCGAGAGCCAGCCGGGGCGTTTTGCGCTTAGCCATCAACCGCGCCAAATGCGGCGTCAAGCCAAGACCAATGGCGGCAAAGAATGGCTGCCCGGCTACAGTGCCGACGTCGATCAACTGGTAACTGCGTTCGGCGATTCTCTTGATTGAGGCTTCCACACCCAGATCAGTGTAAAGGGAGCGGGCGATATTGTTGAACCGCCCCATCGGCAGCAGACCGACCGGCAGATCAGCGGCCTGTGCGGCCCGCGCCACCAGGTTAAAGGTCCCATCGCCGCCACACGCGACCAGCGACGTAAGCGGGCCCCGTTTTTGAAACTGCATCGGCAGCAGTCGTCGCCCTCGGCGACGACCGGACGCGGCCTGTGCGGCTTCCATCAGATTGCAGGCCGTCCGCGGTCTGAGAACAGTATACTGGCCACCCTGATTCCTGATTCGGGCGGTCAGTTGTTCGATCGGTTCCGGGCGGTAGGCGGCTGCGCTCTCGTTTACGAGGATGCAGACGTGAGCCCGTCGATCTTTCTGACGTCGTGGTCGTTGCATTTAGTCATTATAGTCAAAAACCGAGGGCCGGGAAACATTTAATGGCAAGGGAACACATCAAGGCGGTAATATGGTTGCTCAGCCTGCCGCCGCCTGCGAACCATTTTATGGGTCTGTTACGATTTATAGATTGCCCTGCATCCCACACCGAGTATATGATTGGGGTGAATATGGAAAACGTCAGCGTCACAAGAACGTCGCTGGAGCAAATCAAAGGCGGCTTATGGTGGCTGCCGCCGGTGGTGTTGCTGGTCGTGTACCTGCCGGCCCTGATAGACCTGGTGATGGATTGGTACAACGATGCCAACTACTCGCACGGTTTCCTCATACCAATTGTCTCCGGATACCTGCTCTGGAGAAAACGTTCAAAGCTCGCCGACTCGGTGGGCAGCGTGGATGCCGTCGGACTATGGCTGATCGCGGCCGGGATGGTGCTTTTTGTCCTGGCCAACGGGGCCGCAGAGTACTTCACCATTCGTTTCTCACTGATAGTGACCTTGTTCGGTCTGGTGTATTACCTGTTTGGACGCCAGACCGTTCGATGCTGCTGGTTCGAGTTGGCTTTTCTTGTTTTTATGATTCCCATTCCGTACGTGATCTACTATGCCGCTACGTTCCCTATGCAACTGATGGCTTCCAAAGTGACGGTAGGAATACTCAATCTCCTCGGCGCCGGGGCCGTACGGCAAGGCAACATCATACATTTGGGCGACTTGTCGTTGGAAGTGGCCGAGGCCTGCTCCGGCATCCGATCACTGGTCTCACTGGGCGCTCTCGGAGCGATTTATGCCTATGTTTCATTGCGAAGCGGTCCGGCCAGAGCGCTGCTATTTCTGTCTACCATACCGATAGCGGTTCTGGCAAACGTGGTGCGAGTATTTGTCTCCTCCGTGCTGGCGTATGCAGTGGCGGTGGATGTCACGGTCGAACCTTTGCATTCGATCATGGGACTCCTGGTTTTCGTGGTTGCTTTTGTTCTGATGTTCATGGCGGCGTCGTTGCTGAGAAGGGTCTTCGAATGAAGAGAGCGTCGCTGATCAGCGCTGTCATTATCCTGCTGGGCGGTGGGCTCGGAAACTACCTGCGATTCGTCACCCAACTACCGGAACATCCCCCATCGTTTGACGCCATACCACTCGACCATGACGGCTACTATGGTGAGGAACGACGGCTGCCCGACTACAATTATGAAGTTCTCCAGGCGGACACTACCACCCTGAGACTTTACCGTAGCCGCGAGGGAGACCTTTTCTGGTTGTTTGTCGCCTATTTCGAGTCACAAGAATACGGCAGCCAGATGCACTCGCCCAAACTGTGTCTGCCCGGCGGCGGGTGGCGGATCGAGAGCCACGAGCCATTTAATCTACCTTTGCCCGGCGGCGACACCAAGACGATTAACCGTCTGATTATCGTGCAACAAGACTCGCGCCAACTGATGTATTACTGGTACCAGACTCGGGGTGGCGCTCTGACCAATGAATTCGCCGTCAAGTGGGACCTGGCCGTCAATTCGTTGCTGTTTCGACCGACCGACGCAGCTTTCGTAAGGCTGACCCTGCCGCTTGGGGATCACGATTTGGCGGCGGCCGACGCCAAGGCGATTAGATTCCTGAACAGCTTTTATCCCTACCTGATGGAAGCGCTTCCCTTCGACAATTAAACTTGAAAGCCCGCGCTGTATTTCCTATTATCTGATATGCTGAAATCCCTGGTGAGACTGGCCCGCCCTTCGCAATGGCTAAAGAACGGGGTGGTATTAGCCGCGTTGGTTTTCTCCGGCGAGGCTATTCATACTTCCGCTTTGGAAATAGCCGCGCTGGCTGTCGCCATTTTCTGTCTGCTGTCTTCGTCGGTCTACGTTCTCAACGATCTGGTTGACCGCGACAAGGATCGACGGCATCCGCTCAAGAAAGGACGACCGATCGCCTCGGGACGAGTTTCTCCTGCGACAGCGATATTATTCTGTGCTCTACTGCTGGTGGTTGCTCTCACGGGAGCGTGGTTCATCAACTGGTCGTTTTTCATTATCAGCCTTGGATATTTCGTTCTCAATTTCTCATACAGCTTCTGGCTGAAGAACGTGGTGATTGTCGATGCCATGAGTATCGCCGTTGGTTTTGTGCTTCGTGCCTACGCCGGTGCTTACGCCATCGAGGTTCCGGCATCCAAGTGGCTTTTGATTAATACTCTGTTTTTGGCCCTGTTTCTGGCTTTTGGGAAGCGACGTCACGAGTTGGTTTTTCTCGAGGGTGACGCCGCTTCACATCGAACCATCCTCAGCAAGTACTCGCCGTACCTGCTGGACCAGTTGATCGGCATAGTGACCGCCTCGGTGGTTGTTGTCTACATGCTCTACACTTTCTCCCCGGAAGTTTCAACCAAGCTGGGGACTGAGAATCTGTTCCTGACCATACCATTTGTCATCTACGGCATTTTCCGTTACCTGTACTTGATTCACCAGGAGGAGAAGGGCGGTTCGCCCACCCGAGTGCTTATCAGTGACCGACCGATCCTGGTAAACGTGATTCTTTGGCTCGCAACCGTGGTCTTGGTTCTCTATATCGCATAAGTTCCAGTATGCCGACTACACGATTGAGGGGGGCACGGCACTCTTCTTCCTGACCATGGATATCCTCAACGATGTGGCTACTTAATGGCTGGAAGGCACGGAGGCAAATGAACGGGTGGAGAGGGACGAATGCCGATGGTAACTGACATCGCAAAACACCTCCGACTCCGTGACAGAGCCGGGGGCATTGGTATGCTAAAAGCAAAGGTGGGTCAAGTGTCGTTAGCCGTGTACCTCAGTCGAGTGGAACTGTTTGCAGTTCTTCTTTAACAGGAGGCTCGTCAAAGGCTTCTTCGGACGCGAGTTTCTCGCCGCGCATCAGCTTGTCGGCGGTTTCCACCAGCTTGTCCATGTTGAGCTTGGTGATATGGGCGTCGGCCTTGAGAAACTGAGCTCGCGCTTTCATGCCGACGTCGCCGATCGATGAGTAGACGATCACCGGGGTGTCGGACCTCTCCGACTGGCGAATGCGCAGCGTCACGTTGAGGCCGTCCATCTGCGGCATCTCGACGTCGCAGATCACCAGATCGAAATTCTCCTTTTGGAAGAGATCCCAGGCCACCTGTCCGTCGCCGGCCTGCGCCACCTCGCCGCCATTTTCGGTGAACTCGTTGACCAGCATCGCCCGTACGGACGGGGAATCCTCGGCGACCAGTATCTTCTTCCCGGAGAAGTCGACGTTGGTGTCACTGTGCTCGAGATCCATCTGTTGCAGGTGCGGGCACAAATCCAACAGAATGGTCTCATAGTCCAGCATCAGAACCATGCGCTCCTCGGTTGGCTTGACGATTCCGATAACGTAGCGGTGGTCGATACCCCGGAGAACGCGACCGGCGTCAATCACATCCTCCCACAGAAAATGGTGAATCCAGTCAATCCGCTCCACCCAGAAGCCGGTCTGAATACCGAAGAACTCGGTAACGATTACCTTGCTTCTCTTGGAGGTCTTGGAGGAGATCCCTAAGAACCCGGCCAGATCGACCAATGGCACCAATCGGTTCATGTCGCGGAAGATGCCTTTAATGGCTGGGTGCGTCTCCGGCACGTCGGTGAATTGACTCAGATCGGAAACGATCTTACTCACCTTGAGGATATTGATGCCGAACGACACACCGGCCATCCGGTACTCCAGTATCCTCAGTTCGTTGGCGCCGCTTTTCAGATACGACTCGGCATCCAGTTTTTTGCTCATTATTCTACTCCTTCGCTTTGCACAGTCTTACGCTGAAGACAGCCCCGCCGTCGGGGTGGTCGTCGGCCAGGATGGTTCCACCCATACCCTTGGCGGCCAGCCTGCAGAAATATAGTCCCAACCCGACGCCGCGGTGGCGCCCCTCAGTCCTCATTTTCAATTGGCCGTACTTTTCGAAAAGCACTTCCGGATCAATGTCTCCCAGACCCGGACCGGAATCCTTTACATGGATAAGAACCGAATCTTCCTGTTCGTCGATCGACACCGTGATGTCGCCACCATCCGGAGTATGCCGAATGGCATTAAACAACAAATTATCCATGACCCGCTTGAGCAAACCGACGTCAGCCATAGCCGGCAGTGCACCTGGTTGGCCGGCAAGTCTAATCTGGATCTGGTACTCCTGCGCTGAGTTGCCGGCCAGTATGATGGTGTCGCGGACTATTTCGTTGATATCGACCTTCAATGGCTTGCACGGAATGCCCAGGTCACCGGACTTGGCTACAGCCATGATGTCGTAGATGATTGACTCAGCCCGTTCTGCGGCGACTCGCGACGAGGACACTATTCGGCGATGCAGCGGCTTCCGGAGATCCAGTTTCCCCTCGTCAAGCAGCTTGAGCAGGTACTTCATGGAAGCCAATGGCGACTCCATGTCGTGCAGGAGAACAGAGATAAACTCCAGCCAGTTGTCTGCGTTGTTCTGATCGGCACCGGCGGTCAGCCAAGTGTCGCCCGTCTTTTCTTCGATCTGCATGGTCACGCAATTATTTTGTAGCCGGAAAAATCCGGTCCCAGCCCGTTATCTATTATGTTATCGGACGGTTGGGCGGTTTCATTACGCTTGAGCGGTTTACAGTGCCCAGGCGGGAGGATTCTTGTCGGACAAAAGATATGGATTCTGGACGGCATCCAGAACCACTGTCAGCACCGCTTTTCAGTCCAGGGGCAGACGGTTCAAGCGGAGTGAATTGGTCACTACAAAAACCGATGAGAAGGCCATGGCAGCAGCCGCCACCATGGGTGATAAGGTCCAGCCGAACAGCGGGTAGAACAGTCCGGCGGCCAGAGGTATGGCCAGAACGTTGTAGAAGAAGGCCCAGAACAGGTTCTGTTTGATAACTCTCATACTCTGGCGGGCAAGTTCGAACATCTTGATAATGTCACCCAGTTCGGAACGGACCATAACGACGTCAGCCGCTTCGATGGCAACATCGGTGCCGCCGCCGATAGCTATACCAACATCGGCCGCCGCCAGCGCTGGAGCGTCGTTGATACCATCGCCGACCATGGCCAGACGGAAGCCGGCCTTTTGATAAGACTCTATAACCTCCTGTTTCTGGTCCGGTTTGACCTCGGCCTCATAATACTCCAAACCGATCGACCGGGCCACACCGGCGACCGTCCGGTAGTTGTCCCCGGAAAGCATCGCCACCCGGCCCATGCTTTTCCTCAGTTCGGCGATCACTTTGGCGGCGTCGCCACGGAGGCGATCGCTCAGAGAAATCAGGCCGATCAGGTTACCGTCCAGAGCTACGAAGACAACTGTTCTTCCCTGGGACATCTCGTCTGCAGCGATGTCGGTCTTATCGGAGATATCGATCCGCTCGGTTTTCAAAAGCGCCTTGTTGCCGATCAGCAGGCGCGCCCCTCGATAAACCGCTTCCATCCCGAAGCCCGGCCGGACCTGGACATTAGTGACCGGCGCCGCCTCGATCTGCTCCGTTTCCATATAGCCCAGTATCGCCTTGCCAAGAGGATGATCGGTTTGTTTCTCGGCTGAGCCGGCCATGCGGATAAGTTCTCGGGGAGAGTAATTATCCATAGCGACAACTTCCACGACTTCCAGTTCGCCATGGGTAAGAGTCCCGGTTTTGTCGAAGATAACGGCGTTGAGGTGGGTGATGTTTTCCAGAATGTCTCCCCCCCTGATAATGATGCCCTCACGAGCGGCCCGACCGGACCCGGCCAGAATAGCGGTGGGCGTGGCCAGACCAAGGGCGCAGGGGCAGGCTATTATCAACACGGAGATAACACTGCGAATGAGCATCGGGCTGTCGGGAGCAAACCAGTACCATGCAGCCAGCGTCAAGAGTGCCACCCCGATCACCAGCGGAACGAACACGCCGGCCACCCGGTCGGCCAGCTTCTGTACCGGCGCTTTGCGGCTTTGGGCCTGAGCGACCAGTCGCACCATACCGGCCAGATAACTCTCCTCGCCGGCTGCTGTCACTTTGAACTTGAAGGAGCGGTTGCCGTTGACCGAACCACCTATAACCTGGTCCATCGGTCCCTTTTCTACCGGCATGGACTCACCAGTCAACATCGATTCGTCGATCACCGGATGACCTTCCACAATTTCACCGTCGGCGGCCAGCCGTTCGCCCGGTTTAACCAGAAGCGTCATGCCCGACTGGACGGTGGCAGCGTCGATCTCTATTCCGACGCCGTTGATGATGGCTGTCGCTTTGGCCGGGCGCAGATCGACCAGGGCCCGGATAGCATCACCCGCCCGCCCCCGAGCTTGAGCCTCCAGGTACCGGCCCAGCAGAATCAGCGTGATGATCATCCCGACCGACTCAAAAAACAAGGGCTGGGATACACTTGAACGATACGAGTCAACCAACAGGTAGCTGCTCCAGCCGAAGGCGGTGAGCGATCCCATGCTGATCAGACTGTTCATGTTGGTCCGGGCGTGGCGTGCCTGCCTCAGAGCGTCGGCGATGATAGAGCGACCGCAATAGAACAACACCACCGCCGCCAGAAGTGCTTGCCCCCACCCGTTGAACGGAATCGGGAGCAATTGTCGACCGGCCCAGGTCGGCCACATGGCCAGGGCCACCAGAGGTATGGTCAACGCCAGCGAGATTCGTAATCCCTGCCCGGCGCTGAGAACTTCGCGTCGATTGGCCGCAAGGATATCCGGCTGACCAACAACAGCGCTATAGCCCAACTGTTTGAGTTGGCCGATAATGCTTTCTTCGGAGGTGGCCGACTCATCGTAGGACACCGTAGCTGACTTGGTGGCCAGATTGACACTACAATCCGCAACCCCACCCAGTTGGGACAGCCCCTTTTCTATGCTGCTGACACAGGCGGCGCAACGCATACCATCGATCTTGAGGGTCAATTCATTCAGTTTTGTCATGGCGGACTAATATAACGTAAAAAGATGCCGGGAGTTCAAGAAAAACAGTTGGTTCAGTGAATGCCGAGGGGGATAAGACTTTTGACCAACACTTCACTCTGATCATCCTGCTCCTGCAAATCTCGTTAATGTGAGCCTTCGTAGCCCACAATTCACGGCCGATAGCTGCGTGCGAATTCCATGCGCTTTTTCAAAGCCGGGTGGTCGTAAAACCAAAACTCGATCAGCGGGTGCGGATCGGGATCAGACAGGTTGAACACCGACAGTTTGTCGAAGGTAGTGGCCGCCGTTTCGCCGTCGACACCGGTGATGTCCATGCCGAATTTGTCGGCCTGTCGTTCCATGAAGCGCGAGGCCGAGTTGGTGATCGGCTGGAAGACGAAGTTGATTGCGAATGCGAAAATCAGCACCAGCGGCAGCGAGGCAATGTCGGACAGTTGCTCGAATCGGAAACGAGTTCTGAAACGTCGAATCACGCGGTGAATAGTCTTGTCCAGCAACCACAGTGTGAACAGGATGAAGATGATCGCTACTCCCAAGCCCCACCAAAGGTGGTTCATCAGATAGTGCCCCATTTCGTGTCCCATGACGAACTTGATCTCATCGGTGGTGAAGTTGTCGATCATCGTATCGTACAGCACAATCCGTTCGGTGCCGAACAGGCCGGTGACGTAGGCGTTGATTTTGGTCGACTGTTTGGAACCGTCCACCTGGAAAACGTCTGAGCCTTCGATCCCGGCTGATTCGGCCAACGCCAGGATCTCTGCTTCGAGTTGCTTGTCTTTGAGCGGTTCGAACTTGTTAAACAGCGGCGCGATCAATACCGGCACGATTACGATCAAAAGCACGACAAACGGAATGGTGCCGATTGAAAAGGCCAGCCACCATCGTTTCATCCGTCCCACCAGCCAGTAGAAAAACCAGACCGGCACGATGCCGATAATCAGGCTGACCAATAGCCCCAGAAGATCTTCCCCCCACCACTCCATGAACGTTTGGTTCATGAAGCCGTAGTTGCTTTCGACGATGAAGCTGCGATAGATCGCGAACGGCAAGTTGAGAAGATAGTCGACCACTGAAAATAGCGCCCAAAACAACCAGACGGCGAAGAACCTGAATTTCACGCGTCGGGACAGATCACGAAGTCTGGCCGACAGACCGGTGAACAAGATCAGAGCCAGCAGGCCGATGCCGATGAAAAACGATACGAAGCGCCAGACATTCTTGAACTGTGAGTAGCTGATAAGTTTAGCCTTGCGTTCCGGCGACATGGGGTAGAGGGCGGACTCGTCTGTCGCCGTCGCCGCGACCTCGGTCTTCTGTCCGGTCATCGCCACCGTGTCTTGATCAATCAGCGCCTCGGCTGCCGCTTCCGGATGCACGGTCGGTACGGTGTCAGCTTCGTTGGTCACGGCTGATGCCATGGGACTGAAGGTTAACAGCACTAAGGCAACCTGTAGGGCTATCTTTGTGGTGGTATACACAATCATGTTCTCCTTGTCTTCAACCTTGTAGGGCAGGATCCCTGCGATCCTGCCGCAGTGTCTGGGTCTCGCAGAGACTTGGTCCAGATCGCTTAGCTAGCCACGAAAACCTGTATTGGATTACCTTTCACCACTTGTTGCTCCAAGTCCTTAACCAGTCCCACTGGATTATTGAGGGCTTTATCAGGGTCGTAAATCAGAACGAGCATATGCTCGCAATCTGGGTGCTTTTCGTAATGAGGAATGTCCTCAAGAATCTCGTTGCCTATTCGCTTTGTGTCCTTTGAATCGCGCGCAAACTTCACTTCAATGACTACTTTGCCATCAGGGATCAAAAAATCGACGGAGGTAGAACTTCCAGCGTAGGAAGGTGTTCTCTCCTCTGGGCGCACGTCATCGAAGTCCAGTTTGAGCAGCGCGTGCAGTAGGTACTGTGTATCGTATTCATCGCCCAACAGCAAGTGCGCACTACCTCTGTGGCTGCTTCGCAGTTGGCGGGCAACTTCGCCGAATCGGTTGCAGATGCGTTTTGCCGCAGCCACCCCTTCCGGCTGGTCCGTGGTCCTTGAACTGAACTTAACGTCCAAAAACGCAATCGCAGCGTCCAGTTTCTTGCTAACATCCGACGTCTCGATTAGCGGCTCCGTATAACGCTCATCGCCGGGTGCTCCCCCTGCAAACTGCGGTTCCAGCTCGCTCTGAGAGATCTTGAACTCGGACAAGTCGCATCCGTGTTTTTCGATCATCTCCAGTATAGCGTTATATCGTTTTGCCTCTTTCCAAGTAAAACTGCAGCTTGAAGGGTTAGCCTTCCAGGATTTGAGCAGGAGCAGGTTCTTTCTTAGTTCGTCGTCCATAAACAAATCGCCTTTTGAGAAGACATCTTGGGAGTAGAAGATACGTTATTGGTCACATATCATCAACCCAAAACGTCACCCTGAGCGGAGTCGAAGGGCGACGTTCGTATCATTGTGAGAGGTCGTACTTCGACTTCGTTCAGCATGACCTCTCACAGGCAGGAGCACAGGGCTCCTGCCCTACTCAAACACTCCCGCTTTCTCAACATACGCATCCAGCCACTCGGTGTCTTCCGACTCGTGCCGGAAAGAACCCTCGTAGCCACGCTCGTTGGCGATGGCCACCACGCGTCCCTGGTTATTCAGGAGTACATCGGGGACATGCTCGGCAATTGGGTCAGTGTATGCCTCGGTGGGGGAGATGATCGCCCATCCCTGACTGCGGATGTGTGTAACAAGAGAGTCGATACAAAGAGCCGCCAGGTCATTCTCATGCAGCAGAAGAACGTGCTTGGGGGAACGGCCCAACGTTCGTACCGCCATGCTGTCATAAAACAGTATCGTCGACCACAGCACGTCCACGTAAACCCTCTTCAAGACCTGGATATCCACCTGGCGATTCTCTTTCAGCGCATCCTGCAGCAACTTGCTCAAATACCATTCGTAGTTATCGACCGTTACGTATGCGTGCATGTAACCAAGATCGCTCAGAAACTTCCGGACGCTGTCGCGGACCGGACGGGTCTTACCCTCATGCAGATACGGATACCGAAACCACTTTGCGGCTGTGCCGAACTCTTTCAGCTCGTCGTGTGCGCGTGTGATATTGGGGCCATAGCGCTTAGCGCCGATCTTGTCGACCGAGGGATGATTGTGCGTATGGTTGCCTATCAGGTGCCTGGCCTCGGCGTACAACACTAACCGTTCGCGTCCGGAATCGCGGTCAAGCTTGTTGGTGACACAAAAGAATACCACTTGCTCAACATCAAGACTGTCCAGCTTGGCGATAAGGGTGCGCGTGCGCTGGATGCCGGTGAAGTATGCGCCGTCTGGGTTAGGGGCGTCATCAAAACTGAGCGCAATCTCGCCAGCTTCGGCCTCACCGGATGCCGCCAGCAGCAATATTGTCATTGTCAAAAAGAGCAGGATATTGTTCATTGCTTCAGTACCGATGGTGTCTTAACGTACGCTCACGGTAGTTATTGCCGAGACATGCAGCAAGCATAAAGCTGCCGGAGGGCGGGATTGTCGGGTGCTGTCAGTCGACTCGCCTGACAGCCTGTTGGATAGAGAGCAGGCGTCGGGCGGGGTCGCCCGACCCCACCTTCTCTGGAGGTTCGAGTCGGCGGACTACAATGTAGAAAGGCTATACCCATGATGAATTTCGAATACTGTAACCCGGTACGCATCCTCTTTGGAAAAGGAGAGATCGCGAAGCTCAGTGAGCTGATCGGCAAATCGCTGAGAGTGCTGATGATCTACGGCGGTGGCTCGATCAAGACTAACGGCGTGTACGATCAGGTGGTCGCGGCCTTGTCCGAGCACGACGTTATCGAATTCTCCGGAATCGAACCAAACCCGCAGTACGCCACCTGCATGAAGGCGGTGGAAATCGTCAAGAAGGAGCAGGTCGGCTTCCTGCTGGCGGTCGGCGGGGGATCGGTTCTCGATGCCACCAAGTTCGTTGCCGCCGCGGCGCTGTACGAAGACGGCGACCCGTGGGATATCCTTCTCAAGCAGGCGCCCGTCAAAGAAGCGTTGCCGCTTGGCGATGTGATGACTCTTCCGGCCACCGGTTCGGAGATGAACGCCGGTTCTGTGATCTCGCGCGCCGAGTTTAGACAGAAGCTGTTTTTCGGTTCGCCGGCCGTTTATCCGAAATTCTCAGTTCTCGATCCCGAGACAACATACACCCTTCCACCGCGCCAGACCACCAACGGCATCGTCGACGCCTTTATTCATGTCATCGAGCAATACCTGACTTTTCCCGTCAACGCCCCGCTGCAAGACCGTTTGGCCGAGGCGATCATGCTGACACTCATTGAGGAAGGCCCCAAAGTCATAGCGAATCCGAACGACTACGACACCCGCGCTAATATCATGTGGGCGGCTACCTGCGCGCTGAACGGGTTTATCAGCCTCGGCGTGCCGCACGACTGGGCGACTCATCTGATCGGCCATGAGATCACCGCCGAGTACGGGCTGGACCATGCGCAGACGCTCGCCATAGTGCTTCCCGGCACCATGCAGGTGCAGAGAGACAAAAAGAAGGCTAAACTTCTGCAATACGCCGAGAAGGTTTTCGGGATCACTATCGGTTCAGAGGATGAACGAATCGACGCCGCGATTGCCCGGACCGAGGAATTCTTCCGATCGGTTGGTCAGAAGACCAAGCTGTCCGAGTATGATATCGGCCCGGAGGCGTGTGACGTCATTGCCAAGCGTATCAGTATGTACCCATTCAAGCTCGGCGAGCACCAGGACATCGGCGAGGACGAGACGCGGGAGATATTAAGGCAGCGGGTGTGAGCAAACAAAAAGCGGAAGGGGTGGGAATCGAACCCACCGGGAACAACATAATTGCCCCCCGCACGGCTTTGAAGGCCGGGACCGCCACCAGACGGCATCCGCTTCCGGTCGCAATATAGCCAATCGGCCACGAGTCGGCAAACCCAGATTTGCACGGTCAAGCCGTGTCTTTCGCGCCACGCGCGCCCGACCAATAGGTTCCTTGTGCCCGAGTCTGAAGACTCGGCCATCACGACACGTCATGCTGAGCGGAGTCGAAGCAGGCGTGTCGCCTTTCGACTGCGCTCAGGGCGACGCTGCGCTTGTGTCGGGCAGAGACACCCGACACCACCTTCAATCACATCTGCCGACCACGGTTATACGAAAGTAACCAGTCCTCCTGTCAGGAGCGAAGGACACCTGACCCACTGCTGCCTATTCAGAAAAGTAACAGATTCGGCGAACCCATAGATTTTTAGGTTGCTTAACGAATAGCCCTCTGTTTATTGACGGTTTCAGTTTGTTGGCAGACCACTTTCCGCAAGGAGCCCACCGTGACCAAGTCCAAAGAAGACGTACTCAGACAGATCGACGAGGCCGGGGTGCGTTACATTCGCCTCTGTTTCACCGACATCCTCGGCAAGATCAAGGGGATGTCCATTACCCGTAGCGAGATCGAGCAGATCCTGGAGGAAGGTCAGGGATTCGACGGTTCTTCGGTGGAGGGGTTTGCGCGGATTGAGGAATCGGACCTGATGGCGGTGCCGGATCCGCTGACGTTCCGGATCATTCCGTGGGAGATCTCCGGCGAGCGGGTGGCCATGATGTTCTGCGACATTCAGAACACCGATGGCACGCCGTATGCCGGCGACCCTCGCTGGGCGCTCAAACGCAACCTGGCCAGACTTCAGGACAAAGGCTGGACGTTTTACGTCGGTCCGGAGATCGAGTATTTCTATTTTGAAAACGACGAGGATACCAAGGGGCTTGACAAGTCCGGTTACTTCGATTTTGATGCCATCGACTTCGGCACCCAGGTGCGCAAGGCGACAGTGACGGCGTTGGAAGCTATGGACATCCCGGTGGAGTGTGCCCATCATGAGGTGGCGCCCAGCCAGCACGAGATCGACCTGAAGTATCAGGAGGCGCTGGTGATGGCCGACTTCGCGCAGGTCTATCGCTTTATCGTCAAGGAAGTGGCGATGCAGAACGAGATCTATGCAACCTTCATGCCGAAACCCATTTACGGTGTCAACGGTAGTGGCATGCATTGTCACCAGTCGATATTTTCCGGTGGCAAAAATCTCTTTTTCGATTCGGATGCTCAGTACAATCTGTCGAAGATGGCGCGGCACTATGTGGCCGGGATTCTGAAACACGTCAAAGAGTTCACGCTGATTACCAATCAGTGGGTGAATTCGTACAAGCGGCTGGTGCCGGATTACGAGGCGCCGGTGTATATCAGTTGGGGACGGCGCAATCGTTCCAGCATGGTGCGGGTACCGACGTATCGTACCGGTAAGGAACAGGCCACCCGGATCGAGTTGCGCTCGCCCGACCCGGCGGCCAACCCGTATCTGGTGTATGCCTGCATGCTGGCGGCCGGCATGAAAGGGATTGAGAACGAGTACGAGCTGGGAGAGCCGATCGAAGAGAACATCTTCCACATGTCGGACGAGAAAAAAGCGGAACTCGCGATTGAAGTTCTTCCGAACTCGCTTGAAAACGCTATCCGCGAGTTTGAAGGGTCTCAACTGGCGCGCGAGACGCTGGGCGATCACATTTTCGACGCCCTTATTCTGAATAAGCGGATTGAGTGGGATTCGTACCGCATGCATGTCAGCCAGTTCGAGACGGACAAGTATCTTTCGATGCTGTAATTCATCACCGATATGGCATCTTTGTGCAAGGGCGGTCTCGACCGCCCTTTTTTTGTTTGAGGCGGCCTATCGAGATTTTTTCGCTAGTTACGAACCACAAAAAAGCCCGCCTGATAAGGGCGGGCTTTTTATCGTAGGTAGCAGGTTCCAACGCCGACCGGTATCAGTCGTCGTCCACCTCGATTTCAATGACCCGGTGTTGCATCCCGCCGCGTCGGCCCGGCTTGCCCATAGAATGGAACTCCTTGGATTCGAAACGGCACTCCTTAAGCTTCTTCACCTGCTCGTCGGTTAAGAGCGCCTTCATCTGCTCACGATGCCGGTATTGCTGTTTCTTGAGCTCTGCCTTAAGCCGGGTTACCTCGTCGATGGCTGCGAACACTTTGCCCTCGTCGGCGTCGTCGAGCATCAACGCTTTCAGGCCGATCTGGGCTTTCTTGACGGCCGCGCGTTTGTCGACCATGTCAAGTTGGTTTTCGAGAGCCATCTTTTGCAGACGGTCTTTCTGGTCATCGGTCAGGCCGAGTTCATCGGCCATGCCCATGATACCGTGCGGTCCCTGGCCGTGTCCTCTCATGCCCTGGCCCATGCCCGGTCCACCTTGCCCCAGCCCGCGGCCATCGAAGAAGAGCATATCACAACTGCCGTCCCGATCCTGCCACCGCATCTGACCCAGCACGGTTGTCGCCGGGATCATCAGGGCGACTAACATGATGATGGTTAGTTTTTTCATAACGTCTCCTTTCGTTCTGTTTCAGTCAGTTCTTTGTGATCTGTTTTTTCGTCATTTACTCATTTATTATGGAGCTATCTGCCTCCTTTGTGTTCCCGGAAAGCGCGGACCCGGTCGAGCAGTTCCCGTTCGAATCGTTCGTGAAACACCACCAGCCTGCCGAACTGCCGGGGTGCAAGAGTTGTCGATGCGTGCTCGATGAAATCCGACTGCACCTGTTGTTTCGATTTGTCGGCCTTGAAGATTTTTCCAGTCAGGTCGCCGATGGCGGAATCTGAGATTGCCTCACTACGTAACCCCCCGGCCAATTCCTCGATCAGTCGCACTCTCTCTTCGTCGATCCCTCGCAACTCGCGTCGCATCGAATTATACGCAGTCAGGAAGGTTAGCTCCTGATCCTCGCTCAATTCCAGCAACTCCAGCATTTTCAGAAGCCGGAACTGTTCGACATATTTGCGCTGTCGCATCATGTGGCCGCGTTCACCCGGTCGTCCTCGCGGGTGATCGGGTTGACCCATCATTCCGTCCGCCTGTGCGAACATGTATGGTGGGTCTGGTGTTACCTGTGTCTGCGTTTGTTCCTCGGAACGATCATCGGCCCATCCTTGCTGGGCGAAGGTGGAACTCCCGGCCAGGGCGACCGCAATCAGTATGGTCATTAGTGTACGCATCAGAGTAAATCTCCTACCTCGAAATTCTGTTCAAGGTATCGCAGTTCTTCTTCGGTTATATCATCCAACAATGTTTCACTGGCGTCATAGAGTCGGTCGGAGGCGAAGTCGTACAACAGCAACCGCACTGTTTGGTCATCGGGTTCGCTGTAATCATCATCCATCGTCTGAGAGATCTCAAACGCGGCGCCATCGCCGCTTATGGTGGTTGCCTGTTTATCGAAACGGCCCAGCAGGTAGCCGGCGCTACCGATGCCTATGACCAGCAGCAGGGCTGCAGCCGCCGGCAGCAGACGCATCCAGGCAACTGCAGAGCGTTGTCCGGCCGACTCATCAAAAGTTGTTTTTCCCTTTGTCTCCTTGGCATCGATAGTCTGATCGACCTTGTGCGCCAGCATTTCGACAGTGGTGGCATCAACCACGAAGGCATCGTCGCCCGGAAGACCGCCGGCCAGTTCCGCAAGCTCCGCCCAGTAGGTTCGGCAATCAGCACACTGAGCCAGATGTTCCGACACGGTAGCCTCGAATTCTGCCTGACCGAAGCTGAACTCCAGTTCCTGACGGCAATCAGCACAGTTCATGAGACCCATCCTTTTTCCACGGCGAAACTACGGAGCCTTATCACCGCCTGGCGGTAGTGGGTCTTGACGGTGCCTTCGGCCTTGCTGAGTTTGCGAGCGATTTCATCGAAGGACATCCCCTGGTAGAAACGCAGCTCAAAAACCGCCCGTTGCATCGCCGGCAGCGTTCCCATGAAGCGCAGCACACCCTCCCTCAATAGCTTGATCTGAAGAGCACGTTCCGGATCGGAAGGGAGGGGCGCCGATTCATGGCTCTCGAGATTGGACTCGTCCCATGATCGGTTCAGTCGGGTGGAGGCTTGGTTCAGATAGTTTAGACACTTGTTCACGGCGATCTGGTGGAGCCAACTGGTGAACTTGGCCTCGCCTCTGAAAGCGGACAGTTTTTCCCAGGCGGCCACGAAGCTATCCTGGGCCAGGTCCATGGCGATATCGGAGTCGCCGGTCATTCTGTATGTCAATGCTACTGTCTTGCTCATCATTAGCCGCACAATCTTCGAGAAGGCTTCCCGGTCGCCCAGACGGGCCTTCCGCGCGAGTATCTCAATATCCTCATGCTCTTTCGTCGCCATACATTACCAAGTCTGTATTTTTGACCGATCAGGTTGTTCCAAGATTAATGAAAACATTGGCAAGCGGCAAAAAAAAAGACCGGGTATCCGGTCTAAGAGCAGACAAACTCAGTCTTTTCGGCTTTTTTCAAGCACCTTGGAGAAGCCGGTGAAGTCTTCCAGCACCTTGCCGGTTCCACGGACAACACAGGTGAGGGGGTCATCGGCGATGTTGACCGGGAGGTTGGTTTCCTGGCGAAGTCTCTTGTCCAGCCCGCGCAGAAGGGCTCCGCCGCCGGTCAGGATGATGCCTCGCTCAAGAATATCCGATGCCAGTTCGGGTGGTGTCCGCTCCAGCGCCTGCCGCACGGCTTCGACGATGATATCGATAGTCTCGGAGAGCGCTTCGCGCACCTGCACCGACGAGAGGGTCAGGGTTTTCGGCACTCCTGCTACCAGGTCGCGTCCCCTGATATCCATGGACAGTTCCTTGTCGAGGCTGTGGGCTGAGCCGATATTGATTTTGACCTCCTCAGCCGTGAGTTCGCCGATAAGGAGATTGTAATTCTTCTTGAGGTACATGATAATCGCTTCGCTGAGTTCATCACCGGCAACCCGGATAGAAATGTCGTGAACAATGCCGTTGAGTGCGATTACTGCGATCTCAGAGGTTCCGCCGCCGATGTCGATTATCATGGAGCCCGAGGGCTGTTCGACCGGCACGCCGACGCCGATCGCGGCTGCCATCGGTTCCGCCAGCAGAAACACCTCGCGGGCGCCGGCGTTCTCGGCCGAGTCGCGCACGGCGCGTTTTTCCACCTCGGTGATACCGGAGGGCACCGAGATCACCACCCGTGGTTTCATCAGGTAGCGATGCTTCACCACGCGGCGGATGAAGTCGGCAATCAGTTTCTCCGAGATCTCGAAATCGGCGATGACACCGTCCTTGAGCGGCCGGATGGCAGCAATACCGCTGGGTGTGCGCCCCATCATCTCCTTGGCTGCCGAGCCAATAGCAAGAACTTTGCCGGACGACTTTTCGATCGCCACCACCGACGGCTCGTTGAGCACGATTCCCTGATTGCGAACATAGACTAAAGTGTTCGCAGTGCCGAGATCGATACCGATATCGTTGGAGAGTACGTCGAAGAGACCCAAGTTACATGCCTTTTGCCGTCACAAGTTACATTCGCTCTATGCTCACAATTCGGCGTCGGTTGATGCCGAGCGCCGATATCATAATTATCGAATCAATCAGAGGATTAGTTTACGTACTAAATGCGAAGGGTCAAACAAAAAAAGCTGCCTCTTCGCAAATCTACAGATTCGGCGGAGGTGGAGAGCCTGTCGGCCACAGGAAGTCGCGTAGTGGCAGGGCTTGTCTCCGCCGGCCACAAGTGGCGTTCATTGGGGCGACGCAAGGCCGCCCCTACACGGGGTTAGGTGATGCACCGATGAACGGTGTTTCCCACCACCTTGGTGTGGCAAACTTATGGGACAACCTGTAAGGGGCCGGGCACCCGGCTGTTTCATTAGTGCCAGATAAGGCAAGGCTACATGATGATGGCGTTGAATACCATGTCGTGTACGCCGCCGATGGTTACGTCCCGCTCGTGATAGTCCATCAATTGCGCCAACTGTCGCTTGCAGTTGGAGCAGGGTGCAGCGCAGAACTTAGCCCCGGTAGCATCAATCTGTTTGAGCTTCATGGCGCCGGATACTTTCATCCGGAACTCATGAATCTCATCCATCGCCGACAAACCACCACCGCCGCCGCAACACCAGTTGTATTGGCGATTGGGTGTCATCTCACGGAAGTCGGCGCAGGCCGCTTTCATGATGATGCGCGGCTCCTCGGTAATGCCGCAACTGCGACCGAAGTTGCACGGGTCGTGATACGTAACCGGATCCGGGTTCTTGCTCTTGTCGAACTTGATGGCGCCATCTTCAACCAGTTTGGCAGTGTACTGAAGCACGTTGGTGATCTCAAACGGCAGGTCGCCCCACCAGCCGGCCTTCTCCATGATGAACTTCATGATCCGATGGGCATGACCGCACTCGCCCATCATCAGGGTCTTGCTCTTGAGAAGCTTGGCTTCGTCGACATATAGCTTGTTATCCGCTTTCATCGACTTGTCGTCACCCGTAAATAAACCATAGTTGGCGCCGTCGAACGCCCTCGAACTGAGGGTCCAGGATACGCCAAGCGTGTAGAACACTTTGGCGATGCCCATTACGGCCTCCGGGTTCACCAACAGATCGCCCGACGGCGGAACAAAGAAAACATCGGCGCCGACTTGATCGTAGGGGAGCTTGACATCGATGCCGCACTGGTCTTTGATTTCCTCTTCGAGGAACTTGACGGCTTCAACGAAAGCCACTCTGGACGCGCCGTCCGTGTTCCCGGTTTCGAGGGAGATGGCGACCACTCTCTGCAGGCTCTCTGGTGTCCAACCCAGTTTGTCGGCGATGGCTCGGCCTTTGCGGGTGACCACCGAGTTGTCGATACCCATCGGACAGTAAGTGGCACAGCGGCGACAGCCGGTGCACTCGTAAAAAGCATCGACGAACTTCTGCATGTCACCGTCGAAATTCTCCGCTCCCACTATCCTGCCGAACAGCTTGCCTGATGTGGTTTTGTGCTTCTTGAACACGGAGCGGATAAGATCGGTACGCACGGCGGGATTACGCAGTTTGGTGGGATCGCCCTGGTACACTGGGCAGACATCGGCGCAGGTCCCGCAGCGGGCGCACATCTCCATGTATAGCTTGAGGACGCGCGGACCGTTGTCGATCCCTTTGCAGGCGTCGATCACCGCCTGTCTCAACCCCGGACCGGTAACCTTGGTTGTCTTCGGCTTCGAGGGAGTTGCTTGGGTCGATTTGGAATTCGTTACGGATTCTTGTGGCATAGTACAGCTTCCCTTCTAAGCCTTCTGGATGACCGTTTGAGTGAAGAAGATTCCCCCGAAATGCATGATCTTGCTGAAGGGGATGAATATCATGAGCAACTGAGCCAAAAGGAAATGCACCGTAAACATGCCGGCGGCCGGCAGCGATGAGGCCGCCAAGGAGAACGTGGACAGTTGGTAGAAGTAGGTGCGCGTACTGTTAAGATCGAAATGCTCGCCGAATCTCATCCAGTTGCCGGTAACCAGGATCGAGACAACCAGCAACAGGGCGAGTATGTCCGAGAAGTTGGTTACCTCTCTGACGCGAAGGACAGCCGCTCGGCGCAACAAGAGCAGAACGGCGAAGACCATGATGACGATGCCCGCGATGCCGCCGCTGACAGCGCTCATCTGATCGGCGTTTATGCCCAGAGCCGCCCACAACCTGGGGAAATCGGTGAAGACGCGGACGTGACCGACCGCTATCAAGGCAAGGGTGACATGAAAGATCCATGCGAAACTCCAGAGCACCTTATCCCCCTTGAAGAGGCCGGGGAAGAATAACGATTCTCTGACTACACTCCAAAATGTGGCCACCCCCGGCCGCGGCGCCGGAAATAAAGTAACAGCTCCCGGCTGCGGCGTCTTGGACCATACGTAGAACCGCTTAATCATCCCGAGTACAAAGATGACAATTGTTACATACGGCAATATGCCCAGTACGAAGTAACTCAAGCCTGGACTCCTTTCTCAAAGCGGTCACTAGGGCCGCTCATTCGGTTTTGCGTTTTTCTACTCTGCCAGTGGCGGGGCTGCTTGATATCAAGCACAGCCGGGCGGTCGCGGCAGGCCGGCCAGGCGATAGGCGCCTTTGGCTACGCCGCATGGAAACAAGTGACAGATGTATCTGGAACCGAACCCGGTATGTTTGCTGATACGGACGATGGAAGGTCCACGTCCGCTTTCGAGGTAGATCTTCTGGACGTACTCGATGATTTTCCAGTGATCCTCGATCAGCGGTCCGATGTTGTTCTTGCGAGCCAGCTCCTCCGCGAGTCCTCGTGACCAGGTCGACATTTCCTTCAGGAAGCCGTCTTCATTTTCTAATGATTCGATCTGTGGAGTATCACTTGGCATGAGGGCACCTCCTGTTCATGTTCCACCGACCTGTACGGCGTTGGCAACAACAGCCGTATTCCTATGTCCGATGGAACGGTTCACTGCGAGGGGATGAGGCAGGCGGGTCTGTTTTCCATTGACGAGAATGCGATTCCACCTATATTAGAAGGCCATCGTGAGCGGCCACCGATCGTCAGATCGGATTGCCGCTTCGTGGGCATAGGCTTCGCGGGTCCTTGTTTGGCGAGTGTACCCGTCGAGCCGCCTCTATTTCAGCCCCTGTTACTTCTCTACTTCTATCTCAGATTCTTTGTCTTCAACCTCCTTCTCCGGTCTCCGGCCGACTAAGTTGAGATCTACTTTCTGTGTTAGTTTGACGGTTGGAGCCATAACGTTGGACCAGATCCGAAAGGATGGACACCGAGAACGGCCTCTGAATGACAGCGTAGACCAGTTTGTCGCATTTAGTGGGCAGCGGCATCCCCTCAGCTACCAACACCACCCGCACAAGAGGAATCCGGGGGTCCTCGTAGAGGAGTTTGGCGAAATCGTAAGAACGTTCAACGCCTAAAGAGCAGTCGATCACAATGTAGTCGGGACGGAATTTCTCGACCTGCATGGAACAGCGGTACTCGCAATCGGAAAACTCCAGGCTGTAGTCAGCGGTTCCGGCGCCACGTTCCAGCGTGGTTCGCAGCCGGCTGCGATCCGTAACCACCAGAACATTTAGTAGTCGACCGTGCACCAGTTGGTAGTATTCGCATTCATCGCAGGACGACTTGCAGAACAACCCGGTGAAACCTGCTTCGGCCGGCAGTTGGTTCATTTCATAGCAGCGACGCGCGCGGGAGCGAAAGACGATGCAACTACGACATCCCGACGGTATCCGACTATCCCTGGCATAGAACTCCCAGCAATACTTGAAGGAGCTTCCGGGGGCGCGGTCGGTCGGTTCATGGCTACCCTTATCCAAAAGGGGTCGGAGGGCGTTTGGAGAAATCCGATGATGCCCCCCGGGGGTACGTTTGGCCGTAATCTTTCCTGCTCGGATCCATTTTAGCACCGTGTCGGGAGTGACTGAGCACAAGGCAGCCGCCTCGCCGGTCGTGAGCAGTTCTTTGGAGGTTGAGAATGAAATGGGTGATCTCCTGGCTGCCATAGTATAATCTATCGACTTTATCGGTTTTATCGGTTCTATGGTTTAATAATAAGAAATATATAAGTTGACGTCAAGTGAAAAAATGCGCAATCAGCCCACCATTATCTCTTTGGTGGACTGCCACTTACGTCCTGTAAAGAGGTCATGGTTTGTCCCGATTGCGAGGCAATGGTGGTGTTTTTGTGGGTGGTGTACGTCCCAGGTTGGCACGGGCCTTCATGTCTTATCGCGTAGCGGCGGGGCTTGTCTCCACCGACTATTTCAACAGGACCATCTTCTTCGTCTCGACAAAATTTTCCGTCACAATTCGGTAAAAGTAAACACCCGTTGAGGCATGACCGCCACCCGATGTACTTCCATCCCAGGTCACTTTGTAGTTCCCCACCGAGAACTCTTGATCTACGAGACTTTGCACTTGTTGTCCAAGTAGGTTGTAGATTTTGACCGTGACGTTAGACCGCTTAGGTAGGTTGAACTCAATCGTAGTTGTTGGATTAAACGGGTTGGGATAACTCTGTGACATATTGTAATCTGACGGTAAATTATCAATATCATATTCTTCAACACCTACAGAAAATGGTTCGAGTTTGGTTACAAATACATTCTTGTTACTTTGATCAGTCTGGTACGGGTTTAGAGTGGGAAAGTCTGTAGAATATGTATAACCCGTCACATAAGTTGAGCCGGAGCCGTCAACTGCAATGCTGTAGCCATAATCAAAACTACTCCCCCCCAGGTAGGTGGAGTAGACCAGGCTGTTTCCCGAACTGCTTAGTTTGGTTACAAATACATCGATGACACCATGAAAAGTAGTCTGGTACGGATTTAGAGTGGGAAAATCTGTAGAGAACGTATAACCCGTCACATAAGCTGAGCCGGAGCCGTCAACTGCGATGCTATGGCCTTTATCCTCACCACTCCCCCCCAGGTAGGTGGAGTAGACCAGGCTGTTTCCCGAACTGCTTAGCTTGGTTACAAAGGGATCCACGTAACCTCCACCATGATAAGTCTGGTACGGGTCTAAAGTGGGAAAATCTGTAGACCTTGTTTTACCCGTCACGAAAGCTGAGCCGGAGCCGTCAACTGCGATGCTATAGCCTTTATCCTCACCACTCCCCCCCAGGTAGGTGGAGTAGACCAGGCTGTTTCCCGAACTGCTTAGTTTGGTTACAAAAACATCCTCGTAAGCTTGATAAGTCTGGATCGGGTTTAGAGTGGGGAAATCTGTAGAAAGTGTATATCCTGTCACATAAGCTGAGCCGGAGCCGTCAACTGCGATGCTATAGCCTTCATCCCAGCTATCTCCCCCCAGGTAGGTGGAGTAGATCAGGCTACTGCCTGAGCTGCTTAGCTTGGTTACAAAGACATCGGCGCCACTTTGATCAGTCTGGTACGGGTTTAGAGTGGGGAAATCTGTAGAATATGTTCTACCCGTCACATAAGCTGAGCCCGAACCGTCAACTGCGATGCTATAGCCACGATCTTCATTACTCCCTCCTAAGTAGGTGCTGTATATTAGGCTGTTTCCCGAACTGCTTAGCTTGGTTACAAACAGATCGTAGTCAGCTTGATCAGTCTGGTACGGGTTTAGCGTAGGAAAATCGGTTGAATATGTCAATCCCGTCACATAGGCTGAGCCGGAGGCGTCAACCGCGATGCTATTACCATAATCCGCATTATTCCCCCCCAAGTAAGTGGAGTAGGATAAAACCGGGTCAATGACTAAAGGCAAACTACTGTCAAAGTCACCGGTCATCTTAAAGCCAAAGGCACTCGTGCCCTTTATGTCATAGTCTCCGCTCACAGCTATACGGGAGCCATTTTCTATCTGATAAATGACCGGTTTCTGTTCGACAACTTCACCCCACATAGTCTTTACAACTAACTCACCGTTGTCATTAACAGAAACAGATTCAGCACCATCATATTGTATTTTTATCTGAGAAAAATCAGCACCAGGTTCAACAATAAAATCATATTCCATCTGTTTGCCGTTACCGTAGTATTTTAAGTCGATACCATCATAAACCTGCTCATATAATACAGCTGTGTAGTTGGGGACATCGGTTCGCCATTTAGATTCATCATTTCCGATGAAGTAGTTACACTTGTAGTCAATCATATCAACACCAACCATTTGCGGATTTGGATTAGCACCCATAAAGTTGGCTTTGATCATCATTGTTTCAACAGAGTCCGGTTGTCTATCCCTCATATCATCAGGCATACCATACCGTTTATCTACAACAGAGATAGGGTCGGTTTCAATTGTTCGGGTGAACTGATAATAGGCTCCATCGGATGCAAACCGAGGTCATGTCAAGAGTTGTGTAAATTGTTTTTTCAAGCAGCGTGCTTTTCAGTCTGATTGTTCTTCGTTTTCCTGACCTCAATGCCATCTTCAAACT
>SDBU01000146.1_pt1 | contig 97498 bp, 156 predicted proteins | sample 2277071 | NCBI WGS metagenome assembly SDBU01 (sample SAMN10397929, study PRJNA504765) | marine sediment metagenome | isolation source: marine sediment core GS08_GC12, 126 cmbsf | place: Arctic Ocean: Gakkel Ridge, Loki's castle | collected 2008
AACCAACGAAGCAAAAACCCCCATGAGAAACTCGGGTCGTTTCTCATTCCAAAACAACGCAATGAATTTGCTGTAAGTCATGCTTGTTCTCCTGTTATTCAAGGGCCTACGAAACCCCCATCGTAGCAGAAGAATCAACAACGGTCAGCTACCTTCCATTTTCAGGGGGTATGGTTGACTGTTCCATTTATTAAGGTCTAATAACAAAAACCACACGAAACCTGGTAAGTCGCTGCAACATTCTGAACCTCCACCGACATGGTAGAGGCGAACGCAAAATCGTTAGTCCAAGAAGGGAACGTAAGATGGGCATTGAATGGCATGGTGATGATCCGGGTTTTAAGGGCGACCTCAACAAGGAAATTGCAAATGGAATCCAAAATGAGGCCAAAGAACGTCTACGTGCAGAACTTTCGCAAGAAGATTTCGACTCAATTTCGTTTTCCATCCGACCCTCCAATACCGAAGCAATGGTACATATCAATGGCCCTGAGGCCGTTGTAAAAGTTGCCAACGCCATCCTCTTGAGGCATGGTATAAAAACCGGCTAACCACGGGCAGGCAACAACTTTCATTGCTTTGTTAAGGGTATATTTTCAATGCAATTCACAATTCAAGTTTCTGCAAGGGATTGGTCAGCTAAAACTGACGATCCCACACCGCCGGAAGGGGTTTCAATCCGGGAACCGATGCTCAGTGGGCAGAAGGATATGGGTGAATATACGCTCGCTTTTATCGTTACTGTGGCTGCTGGTGTTCCTACAATACTTATTGCCAATTGGCTTGAGAACAAATTTACAAAGCGTAATGCTAAAAGCATAACTATTGATTACCACCATACAGTGAAAACCAAGGGAGAGATTGAATACGTCCTTCGGGAAAAAATCAAGATAAAATATGATGATTAAGTTGAGTACACACACAATATGAAATGTGTGGGTTACAAAAATAGCTTTCATCACCTTGAAAATCCGATAAATAGAAGCCTTTACTGCTTCCATCATAATCTCCCCTTAACGGGGGGATATTAAATAGATTTTGATGGGCCATAAAAAGCAACTTTTTATTAGGATAGTACCTATCTCTACTTGCTTACGCACATGGCCCATCTAACGTTCGATACCCCCCACTCCCATTGTGAACACAAACAGCAATCCCAGCACCCATATCCTCACTGTAGTTTAACACATTTTCTAATTCACCGCCACCGTCAGCAGGAGTTTGCCCATCATCAAGGACTGTTATCGATGTCAAGGTATATGTAGCATCAGCATCCGTTGCTTCGCATGTTCCCTTAATGAGCTTCGCTTGACATTGCAATTCAATTATAGCCCACGTACCGTCCGTAAGCAACTTCACAAAACCCTTAGCCCCTTCGCCGCTGCCTTCCTCAACGTCATCCTTCCCCTTTGCCCGCTTATCGCCAATCGTATCCTCTACTTCAATGATCCACTCTTCGTTGATTATCTCGTCATCATCGTTGATAGGCAATAGGGGAAAGGCGTCAGCAGTTCCATTTGGCTCAATAGAAGTTTTCAACATAATCGGAATGATGGTTGGAATGGCACAAGGAACAAAAGCTCTTCGTTGCTGGTTCCACCAAACCGCCAACTTGTCATCAACGATCAACGTAGCCCCAAGATCGGAAGCGTCGAGCAACCATTCCTTTTCCCGAGACTTCCACTTTTCGTCCCCTGTTTCTGTGTGGTCATAAAAACGAATCTTGCAAAAATACAATCCGCTGTCGTCCGTATCCTCTTCGTCGATTTTTGTGCTGGAAATTGTAGCTACAAACTGGTTCCACGGATTGTGTCCTATCGTACCGGAAAAACTCCCCATGTGAATACTACTCAGATTAGTACCCGGTAATTGATTGGCTAGACGCTGCACCGTTCTGGCTATTTTATTCCAGTCGTTCTCGTGGTGAAGATGCTCACCTCTTTTTTTGTCGGGGAATGTTTCTTTCATGGTCTACAGCCACAACTGATTGAGGTCGGCAGATTCGTATGTTGGCTTGTCATTTACTTCCACCAACCGAAATCCTTGCACTTCCTTGATGAAAAAGTAATTCCAACCCTTGACCGTATCACCTTCCTCGATATGCTTTTCGCTGAACTTCATGCTTAATTGATTTTGCTTTTGTATCACCCCATTGGCATCAACTGCGTATGATTCACGAAGGCCCATAGAAGTGAAAATAATAGTACCAACACTAGCCCCTTTCAACACGGGCATTGCAGCACTGTTTATCTTTCCGAGTAATGGACGGGCGACTCCCAAGATGATATCAGCAACAGCATTATTCACCAACGGGAAACTCACCGTCCATTCTATCTGTGGCACAATCCTTGTTATGAGATTGTTGATGTCTGTAATAGGAGCAAAAGCACCAATTGGAAAAATAACACCACCAATGTTTCTTTCTTCCTCCAATTTATAGAGGGCAGACCCCTCCAAGTTTGCCGCGATTATCTCTGCCCCCGCATCGGAAGAGATTTCTAGGAACGTGGTGGCTTCCCCCTCGTCCTCATCCTCGGTTGTTGCGTCGATGGTGGAATAGGTTACATCCACCTCCATGAAGCCCCCGTATGTTCCCGCTGAGGCTCCAGGATCAATTCCTGTGGGGTCTGCCGGCTTTGAGGTGTCGAGTGGCTTTGCCTCCGTGCTTTGCGTCAAGAGGCTGGGTATGCCTGGGTAAGCTCTAGCAGGAATATATGCCCATACACCACCGGGAAACGCTTCGGTAACGGGAACCGATTCGGCTATAAAATCTAGCAGGTTGTCCGCCTCTATGATGATCGTTTCCTTGACCACCATATTGCCGTCTCTATTGGCGGAGAATGTGGGTGTACCGTCCTTCAGCTTGTAGGGAATACCTATCAGGGTTGAGAGTCGCCAGGTGGATGGATCAAGGTTTACACTCATACTAGACCTGTGTTTATTTTTTCAATGGCTGTGACCACATCTTTCCTTCCGACTTTGTTGTTTATCTTTTCTTCTTTCAGTATGTCCTTTTGCACCTTGTCTTTGTCGCCTTTTAACAGAGCATCTTGTATCTGTTTGCCGAAGTCTACCAAACCAAAGCGGCCTTCGATTCTTTCACCACGATCATCCAATGTTTCTTTGCGGGCACGTGCAATAAGTTTTTCTGCCCGTTCGGGTGTTATTACATCGGGCAACAACTTTTGTAAATCTCTAATTTCCTTTGCCTTATTTGCAAAAACTTCAAGCGGGGTGCGAATGGATTCGATTAGTTCTTTTGCTCTTTCTCTTCCTAATTTTTCCCGCGTCAACTTCTCAAATTGCTTTTCCATTTTAACGGATGCCCCAGTAGCATCAGCAAATTCCCTTGCGGCAATAGTAGCTGCATCCCAACCATTTGCCAATGCCCATATTTGTTTGCGTAGATCATCTAAGGGTTTCTCTGCTTTCCTAAAACTTTCCCATTCGGCGGTGGATTTTTGAATTATATTAAACAACCGAATCATTCCAGAAGTTATACCAGGAATCTCTAAAAAATCCCGTCTTGCCTTTTCAGCTGTCGTTAGATTATCTCTGATATCATTCAACCGTTTTTTCATCCCGTCCAATATATCTTGCCCTTTTCTATACCCTTCCCATTGCTCGGCTGATTCCAACAATTCTTTGACAGGTATTAAATCCTTTGGAATGACTCCTTTCATTTTGCCAATGTCGGAAAGCGTTTGTTGGAATTCATTCAACCCAAATTGGGCAACAGATATTCGCTTCTCTATTTCTATGATTGCGTCTATTACATCACCCGGCAATTTGCGAGGAGCTTCTAGATCTTTGATTCGTTGTAATTGCTCGGATGCCCCTTCGACCCCAGGAATTCCGGGTTTCTTTTCGCCTATACCAAGAATGTCCTTATCCTTGAGTTTATCGGCTTCCTCGTTTATTTTTTTCATCTGGAATGCCATAAAACCCAATCCTGCTGTAGCCGCTGCAATGCCTATTGCTATTTGCCTCCATGATTTTGGAGAGGCAAAGGCCAGAAAAGTAATCATGGCTTTTGTTGCAAAAACAAGAGCTTTTCCCATTGCTGCAATTGCCAACGCAAAAGACACAGTAATTACCAACAATTTTCCTATCGTACCAAAGAGACCATCTGTCAAGGCATTCCACAGTTGAAACTTGTTCACGATAAATCCAATTGCGTCAGCAACTGCCGAAAGGGGTTCCAGAAGTTCCCCCAACAATTTCACCATTTGACCAATAGCACTAGCTGCCAGGGATGACAGTCTGGTAAATGTCGCTCCCAGTTTTGCTATCCCAACTTGCATCGCGGTCAATTGGACATCAGCAACCTTTTTCGTTGTGCCACCCGCACTCTTTAGATTTCTTTCATATTCCCGAATCTTCTCCGATGTGCCTAACAATGTCTGAAGGAAAATTACTGAACGGTTAGAAAAACCCAATTGCATTAGCGTTGCTTTTTTCGTCTCATCACTCATGTGCCCCAACGCCAACTCCAAATCACCAACAACATCAGCTATTTTTTGTAGTTTCCCCAGGGAATCAAAAACCGTGACGCCGAAACGTTGAAACGCCTCTTGGTTTTCAATCGCCTTAGATTGCAATTCACGCAAGACGATATTTATTGCATTGCCAGCCCTAGCTCCCTTCACACCCTGATCGGCAAAAGCAGCTAGTATAGCAGTCAATTCCTCTATTTCCATCCCCACGATCTTTGCGGCGGCGGCGGCCTTATTGGTCATTGACAAAGCAAATTGCTCTACTGTGGCGTTTGCCAACGTATTTGCCTTAACCAAAACATCTGTCACCCGCGTCAGATTTTTTAGATTCTGAATGGGGTCTTTGACCGTTAATCCCAACGCACTTTGGGCGTCGGTGGCAAGCTCAGTGGCCCGTGCAAGGTTAAACATACCGGCCTGTGCAAACATGGCGACTGCGGGCATTGCGGCTACCGATTGCTGGGCGGTCAATCCGGCTGATGCTAGAAAGAAGTAAGCCTCAGCAGCTTCAGCGGCACTAAACTTTGTAGTCCGAGCTACTTCGAATGCCGCATTCCTCATGTCCACGCGAAGAGCCGTGGAGACTTCTCCCATAATAGCTAGTGACTGCCGCATTTTCTGGTTGAAATCTTCACCAGATTTAATCAGTTGAACAAAAGCTCCTGCTCCGGCAAGAATCCCCAAACCCGACATAGCTCCACGAATAGAAGCACCAATTCCTGAAAACGCTTTGGTAGCTCTAGCTTTCGTCCTTTGGAAGTCACCGGCCAGCTTGCTCTGGTCAGCACGAATCGTAATAAATGCCCTGGCTAATTCTATGCCAATGATTACTGCCCTGCCTTCTCCATGAGCCTACGGGCCTTGCTCTTCCCTGTGACACGACCCCTTATAGGTGTTCCATCAGCGGCACGGCCAGGAATCATCCCATCCTTGTCAGGCACCATTGTCTCCGACGACATTTTGCGTCTGCGATTCAACAACAGTTTTCTTTCTGTCAACAACATCAGCACTTGGTCCAAGGTCATATCCCCGACTTCCCGTGGTGTATAGCCTCTGCCACCCTCCCACGGGTTGTCGCACAGCACACGAACATGCCAGGGGCCTATGCCTCCGAGCAACCCCACCAACGCCTCCTCATCCGGCTTGCCACTACTGCGTTCCGTTGCAGCAAGCCCTATCCATTTCCCACCGAAGGCGAACTCAGCCGCTCGATTTCACGGGACACCTCGGCCAACTTGCCCAAGTCGTTGCCCAACTCGTTTATCACTTCATCTCGTGTTACCCCATTCGCTCGGAAGCAAACCCAGATGAAAGTAATCATGCCATCGAACACGCTGGTTATCCACCAATTGCTGTAAGACACTTTCATCTTCAGCGGCGAACTCCCATCTGTTAGCCGAGCATATTCGTCGGCGGACAATGATCCTTGATCCAACGCCGTCGCGGTGAGTTGTCTGACTTGTTTGTCGTCGGCACTCTTTTTCATTTTCAAGTTTGCCAACAACCAATTCCGCAACTCTTTCGTTACCTTCACACGGGCATCATCATGGGCATATTTCGGAGGCAACGAATCAATATCCCACCGCCCTGCCTCGTCTATCCTTGCGGCCATGTATCCATCCTGTTCCTTTTCCGACAGTAAATGCATGTTGGTGAAACAAGTTTTAAGATATTTTTGTGCATACCGTTCCAAACAATCGTTCTCGACTTCCTTCAGTTCCCGCATTCCCAAAGGACGGACGGTACATTCCTTCCCAGCAATCTTGACTGTGAGGCCACCCTTCGCAGCCAATGCCCTGGACATTTTATCTGGCATTTTAGTTCTCCTATTCAGATTCAGACTTTTTACCAATACGCAAATTGCGGGACAACGAACCGTGAGGACTGCGGCGGGGGATAAACCCGAAGAGAATTGCCGCTTCTATCGACAAGCGATGAATAGGGTTTCTTTTTCTCACACTACGTCGTTCCCGTTCTCTCTTACATATATCACAAGGACACTCACGCCATGCGTGATATGACACCACACGCAACGTATCCCCGTTCTCACTCATAAGTCACCTAAGGCAACGTATACACTGGGGCACCAGCCTCACCTGGACGGTAATAAACACCATCCGCACCAAAGGAAGCCGTCCACCCCTCTACTTCTCCTGTGTCTATGTTCACCGTCAACGAAAACTCGGTGCATAGAGCACGAGGAAAGGCATAATACAAACTGGAATTGTCCAACCAAAGAGCAACCTGAACAATGTCTCCCTCTTGGAACAAGTCATATACTTCGTCGGTTGTCTCAAACTTGCCTTCGGCCGTGAACGTAGCATCCTTTCGACCGGCAAGTCTATTGGTATATCCGGCGGAGTCTGAATCACCCCATTCGCTTGTAGTAGCCAAAGTTGGAGTGACAACCCATTGCGTGGTGCGGGCAACCAATGCACTATCGACAACAAATTTGCCCACGATTCCGCTAACAGTATTTTCTGAGCTAATGATAATGCTCCTTTACGCTACGAGCTTAATTGGTTGCCTTCTCATGGCGGCAATATGTTTAGCTCTGTATTCTGGATTTTTCCAAGATTCCTTTACGCGACGACTTTGGATCATTCTTCTTTCCAAAGATTGCTTCTTTCCCTTTTGTGCTTCACTTGATGCTAATATAGCTTGTTTAATTTGTAATTTACCAGCCTCCGTTTTTACTCGTTTTTTAGCAGCAATGCTCATTCGTTGTTTCGTTTCTTCTGAAAACTTCCGTCCTTTTTGTCTGGGTATTCCTTTTTGTGCCAAACTAATTTTTCGTCTCGTTTCATCTGATACAGAATGTCCCATTCTAGCAATACTTAATTTTTTTCTGGTTTCTTCTGACGGTGATCTTCCTTGTAGTGTTTTACTTATTTTTAGCCTTACGCTTTCAGGAACAGGTTCCCCATGTTTTCCCTTATTTGACAAACCTATTTTAATTCTGGTTTCAAGCGAATGTTTCTTTCCTTTGTTTTGTTTACTTAATAAAGCCCTTGTTTCTGACGAACACGCTTTTCCACGATTTCCATTCCCAATTTTATCTTTTGTCTCTTGCCTGCATTTTCGTCCTAGTGTACCTTCTCCCCCATCGGTCAAATTGCATCCATTAGGTATTTTTGTTTTTAACTGTTGTATGTGAGCTATTTCTAATGAACTCAATTCTTCTTTGTTTTTAACTACACAAATTACTTTCCACTTAAAAACACCAAGCCCATATTTTCGCATAGCTCTGTGTAAATATAATTCCGATCCCTTTTTTGCGTCTCGTTCATGGGCTTTTCTTCTGTTTGCTAATGGTTGTATTGTTTTACCTATATACTTTTTACCATCTAGCATATTTTCTACTGAATAGATAATACCCAAACTTTTCTCCTATATCACGATTGCGAAGACAGACTTGAACTGCTTTCGCTGCTAGACGACGAACTGGAAGTTGATTGGCTGGATGTCGATTGGCTCGACGAAGAGCTGGACGACGAACTGGAAGTTGATTGGCTGGATGTCGATATACTGGAACTGCTCAGGCTTGATGTCGATATGCTTGACGAGCTAGAGCTGGAAGCTGACAGACTTGAACTTGACGATGATTGTGACGACGAAGAAACGCTGGAGCTACTCAACGAACTGCTTTGTGAACTGCTGGACGAACTCGATACTGAGCTGCTGGATGAGCTGCTCGACTCAGCATCATCGTGACGGGCTATCAGATAAACTGAATAGGAAACGTCACCACCAACGGCACGGAACGCGATCCGGTGTCTAACAGTAGTCACATCGAAGGCAGCTTCCGCCGGTTGGGCCTTGAACAACAAACCCTGCCCATACAAAGCACCACCATTCGCCACCGTGTGTGATCCCAATGCTTGCCAACCCTCACTACTGGCTGGTATAATTTCCAATTGACCGGCGGCTCCGATAGCATTCTCGTTTGTGATTCCAATGGCGACGATCTCTTCCATCGTCATTGCCAAACCAACACCATCCTTGCCATCACCTACTCCAATATCCACGCTGGCAAAATCAAAGATGTCAAGAGTCTCTTGCCCACCCGACGAAATTGAACGCCCGTTCGATTGCCACACCCTGTTTGCTTCTCCCGCACTCACCCCATTGCTAAGTGATGGGGCGTAGTTGAGTGCCGGATGCGATACAGCGGCAGTGGTAGCGTCGTCAAGCGTATTGGTTAACGTCGATGACAACCTTACATTCAGTCGTATGCTTGAAAGGCTTCGTGATGCCATTGCCTTTTCCCTTATGTTTTTACTGGCAAGTCAACCTTAACCAGATAGTTGATGATCCACTGATACATATTTTCGTCTGTCTTTACTCCGAAGTCACTCACGAATTGCGTCCATAGGTGATTGCCACTGCTCAATGACAATGATTCAGGTGCTACGGTTGAATGACCTCCAAATACTTTCATCACCTCTTCGGCCAAAAACGCTGCAATTTCCTTTTCCGATCTATCGTCATTTTCTACTGTGGTAACTTGTATGTTGAACCGAATCGGAATGTCTCTCACTTCCCTCAACGAATCAACCCCACCGCTCATTCTGTCCGTGGTCGTTGTTGGATCGACCTCCATAACACAGTAAGGGAACGGTTGTTTCGGTGTTGCTTCCCCATCATGCAATGCTGGAAAATCATCTGTTCCTTCACTCCAAAAATCCTTGAACGTGGTTTCTAAATCCCTTGCGTCCCATGCCGTGTTTATCGCGGTGTAAACATCTGCTGAAGCTATGGTCACTAGATTGCCTTAATTTCCCGTCCTAGTATTTGTTTGATTTTGCCCCGCTCTTGGTTGAATGTTTTCACCAAAAAACTTCGGTTGAGACTTGTTTCAAGTATCAAACCATACAAAAGCGTTGTCCCAACGTAGCCCTCAGTGCCCTTTCCCACTTTCCTCACATCCTTGAAAATATCCTTTTGCAATCGGGAAGTTTCCAACTTGGGAAACTCGCCCGGTTTGCTTCTATTGGTTATCACCGTGCCGCCCCGTGGGCCTTTGCTCTTGGTCACGGGACGACCGATGTTTGTGACCACTTTGCTTTCCAACAATTGAACCACAAGGCCCATCCGTTGCCGCAAAGTCAATTCGATTTTGTTGCTTACCTCTTTGATGAACCACTCAAAGCGAACGTTTCTTCTCGCGGCCGTTGTGCCACGTCTTGTGCGGCCAGCTATTACTTGCGGAGCGATTGCCATAGGCTACTGTCGACTGGGCTTGTCCACTCGGTTGAGAGTGTCCGCCCACGCATCTATGTCCTTTTCATGCTTCGGCTGATGCCACTTGGTACGATTCAGGGGATTGGTCAGGTAATCTCCAGGCATATCATCAATGTCATCCAAGTCAGGCTTCATGCCGTTGACAACTTTTGCATGACCTAATTCAACCAAACTAAACAGTTCACGCAACAGCGTTTTCATCTGGTCCTTGCCAAGGTTCCCCTTCCGCATTGCGACACCACGCAACTTGTCCGATACACTCATATTGGTGTGTATTTGTACCGCCTTCCTGATGCGTTCCAACTTCGGTTCGTCCTTGGTTATCGGATCGGATATCTTCCATGTCCCGTTGGCCGGGTCAATATGCAATTGCTGACCGGGAATGTTTGACGGAAGCCCAACGATGAGGTGGGCCGGGGCGGTTGTAATTTCCTGTTCCTTCGTCTCCGGGTTCAGGGTAAAGACATCCTTGACCTGATTAACGGAACTTCGCAATCGACAGTTGGGGATTCCTTGCACAAGCACATCGGCATTTCTTGGATGGACGATCTCGATTCCCCAAGGTGCAACGGTTGCTTTTTCAGCAATGGCTGTAGTCATAATCACGTTCTCCCTTTGTTCGCTCTCGTTATAAAATATGCCGGGGCGGGGCGAGAACGGGAACCACCGCCCCGGCGTCATTGGGGTAAACCCAACTCTCTTACGTTTCGGCGTCAGTAACCAACGCAGCAGCAGCACCACGCTCCAACTGACCACCATAACGAGCCATAACCACGATCAACATCGTGTTGGTTCGGATCAACGTATCACCCTCGGTCGAAGTCCGAACCGTGAACCCCTTCCGACGATACATACGATACCGAGCCAAGACCGCATAGAAGACCTGCAAATTGGTCAGGCTTTCATTGATCTTGTATGGTCGTTGCATGATCTCATACCCATCATAATCCGGGTTGTGTCCACCAAGACCAAATACCCTTCGCTCGTCAGACGCACCAATCGGAATACCAATGGCTCGGCTGTAGCTGGTTTCGTTTCCGCAGAACACGGCACTTCCCTTGACCGAAGCATCATGCTCAGCCTTGGCAACGGCGAACCGCAATGCCTCATAATTGGACAGCGACGTGGTGCTGCTCCAAGTCACGGCAGTGGCACCTGAGTTCACAATGCCCTCAGGTTGCGTAGTACCGTTGCCAGTAGCAATCACGTTGTCAAGATCTGTCAGCAACCGTTGACCATACTGCCCTGTGATGAGGGAGTTGAAATCAATCGGTGTATCGCTGATGAAGTCCAACCCGATTCGGATTGCACCCTCCCAACGATAGATCGTGGTGTCAAAGGCAGTCACGTAGGCGGTGGTATCAAACAACGAAATCGCTGTAGCGTCAACACCTCCCCAACCACCTGTAACATTCAAAGTAGCAACACCTTCGATTCGACGACCGCGATCGATCGGAACTTGGTTGACCAATGGGAACAGTTCACCGTTGAGCAACGGAGTCTGAATCACTTGATCGTCGAACACAATCGGAGCGGCTTCCAAACCACCACTGGTTGCATCGTCGATCAAAGTTTTGATCCCGCCAGGATAACCGATTCTCAGTCGATCCTTTTCGTCGATGCTATCGTCCCACTCGCCCTTCGTGGTCAAGTAGTCCAGCAGACTCTTTTCGTGGTCGCTGAGTTGCTCAAAAGCATGAGCAGCGTTGACGGCAAACTTGGGAGTCTTTGCCATAATCTGGAACTTGGCCCACACGCCGGACAAAGCTTGATCCAAATCAGATGGGAAGTTCAACCCTCTTGCATACAACTTAGTCCTTTGACCAGCAAGCGGATGGGGGATTCCCTTTTCGGTAGACTTCGGATAGTGCATGGCAGTCTTGGTGGTCTCATACCCTTCGGCAGCCGACTTCACCCGTACCCCTTCACTTCCGTTAGCACCTTCGCCGATGTTGGAAACAGCCGTTGCCAATTTGCTGGGCTCTTTTGTTTCCTTCGTTTCGGACTTCTCGTCCTTGACTTCCACAACCTCACTCTTATCAGTAACGATGTGTTTGGTCAAAGCTTCCAACCCATCGGCCAGCTTGTTCAGCTTTTCGTTGAACTCATTGGCCTTCTTTTGCTCAGGCAACTCAGTAAGTTCCCCAAACTTCTCAGCCGTCAGTTTGCCATTCGCAAACGCCTCGCCAACGGCCTTTCGCAACTCATCATCTGTGGCATCCTTTGCAACGCCACAGTTTTCGATGAGATACGTTTTCAGATTTTCTGTGATTAGAGTCATATTTTTCTCCAAATATAAATCACAAACGATATTAAGCCGTCACGACCGTCGGGACGCACTTGCGATCACTCAGTACCGATCATGTCTCGGTATTGTTCGGTTATCTCTTTTTGCTTGTCAGATTCGGCCAGAGCTTTCAACGCCTCAGTCATCCGTTCCCGTTCCCAAGATGTAGCAACAGAAAGGAAGTCGACCATCAATTCTTTGGCGGAAGTGTTTTCCATTCGAGTTTTAACAACTATATGGAACTCACCCAATTTTGGTCCCATATTTAGTTTAGCCCTCTTCTTTGCTTCTACATTCACAATAATGTCTACCGGACGGGGTTCTCCTTTCCATATAGGCTTATTGTCTTGTGTTTCCCAATCAATTTCATGGTAAGAATCTTTTGACGAGCGGTATATATTCACTATTGCATGATCGTCAAAAAGAGATTGCACATAAACGCAATCCCTATCACCAAAATCCATTCCTGCCGCAGACAAAAATGGCTTGAGATTTTCCTGCAAAATATCTCGTTTCCATTCCCATGATCCCTCGATTGATTCATTTACCCATTTCACTTCCTTGTCCCCGGACTCGTTCGTTTCGTTTTCGGTTTCTTTTCCATCGGCTTCTTTTGCCAGGCTGGCTTTTGTTCCTTTTCCGGTTTTGTCATCATCATTTTTTGCTCCAATCAGGCCAGCATCGGCCGCCTCTTTCAGTTCGGCAAAGCTACCGCAAGTTAACTCACGAACAGCATCACCATCAGATTCACGGTACGAAATACCACTCACGGGAAGCACCAAACTTCGACGCTCCCGTATTCCCTTCCCCACTTGTTTCATCAACGGACTGGTCAACTTGCCGTCTTCAACCAACGAAAGCAAAACCTCTTCCGTTTCCGCGTCCACATTCGATGGCACACTCACAAGCGACTCTTCCATAATCTCAAAACTCTTTACGTCGAAACCTTCGGTATCACCTTCCTTGTTTTTCATCGGCTCGAACTCCATCGCCCGAAAACCGTGGCTGAATCGACCCATTCCGTTGTCAACCATCACGGCCGCGTCGTGACACAATTTATTCATGTCTACGATAGCCGATATGACTTTTAGGCTTTTCCTGTTTTGACTAACCACCTTAATCATCTTGCCAATGGGCAATGTAGAAACGTGCTGCCACAAAAGCAACATGCTTGGATCGACTTCGGCCCCTTCACTACGGAGTATGTCGCCGTCACGATCCTTGCGGGAAGATGTCAGAACATGCTGGAACACCATCAAGGTGTTTTTCGGAAGCTCCACACCACGCAACTTGTTTCCTGCTCGTTTCTTTTCCACCGCTTCTACATCCATATCAGAGTTGCTGTAGACCAATGTTTTAGCAGCCTTCTGCATCAAATCCTCAAAGCTGCGACCACTCTTGGAAGCAAACCTGTTGCATACATCCAACCCAACACAATCCTGCAAGGTTTGGACGTAGCGGTCAGCGGTCAAAACACCATAATTAAATTCAGTCTTATGTATATTGCGTGCCTTGATGGCTTCCAGCAATTTGTCATTCATTACAAACTCCCTTTACAAAATCCTGCCGGTCAGGTAATGGATGTTCAAGTTACCATTGGTATCGGCACCACGAACAAACCGGATGTTCAACAAATCTTCCTTTAGAAACAGTTTCGGCGGTTCCGTAGTCAACAAAACCATTCCACTCGTCTGTGTGGGATTCGTCGTTCCATCCATCGTGTAGCGTATGTCGTTGGTGTCCGCTTGTACTTCAGCTTTCGCGTCATTGCCAAGAAAGGACAAATCCGCACCGGTTTTTACAACCGCTGTGGCAGCAACTTGTTCGTAACTTGAATATGCCATAACCTATCCCATGCAAACGACGGTAGTAGCATCAATAGCAACAATTTGCCTAACGGCCTTTTTGTCCGATGGGGATACCTTAGCCAACCAAGCAATCAGATTCCCTGTGTTGTACTGCTCACTTCCATACGGGGTTTTCTTTGCGGCCTTCGTCAAATCACGCTTGACGCCCAACCGTTTCAATGCAACATAAGTGGCAGTACGAACAAACTTCAATCGATCTATTCCTGCTTGCTTTACCATGCGAATAGTTTTGTTGTATTGAGCCTTGTTTAGTTCAACCAAAACGGGCATGTTTTTCTCCTCAAAATGTAATTTTTCGCCGTTGATGTTTATTGCATCTGGTACATCGTGTTTGGGCTTTTTCTCTTTTGCCCGCCAACGATCGACGAATCTTCCCAATTTTTAATCCTTACTAGCTTGACCAAGAGCTACTTGATGCACTACTGGAGCTGCTCGAATTGCTAGAAGTCGATATGCTGGACAAACTGCTCTCCGATGTGCTGGATGACGGCGACGACCACGAACTGCTGCTCACGCTGCTCGACGTTGAGCTGCTCGATTGGCTAGACGACGAACTCGAATTACTCGAAGTCGAAATCGAAGAGCTGGACGATTGGCTGGACGATGACGACGATTGGCTGGACGATGAAGAGCTGGAGCTAGTACTCGTCGAAATCGAAGAGCTGGACGATTGGCTCGAAGCCGAAGATGACGATTGGCTTGACGCCGAACTTGACGATTGGCTGCTCGACGAAGAGCTGCTGCTCTGACTCGACGAACTGGATGACGATTGGCTGGAGCTACTTGTCGAACTTTGGCTAGATGCCGAAGATGACGATTGACTGGAGCTGGAGCTAGATGATTGGCTAGAGCTGGAGCTAGAGCTGGAAGATGAAAGGTCTTCCATCGAAAGAATATGCAACCGATCCTCACTCTTTGGCCCAGGAAATTGCAAACTTCCTGTATTGAAATTGAGAACGTCGGGAACGCTTGACTCTCCACTTGTACGAGTATCTATCAGAACCGCCTGCCATATTTGGTTGTCTGGTATGGTTTGTTCGGTTATCTCTATCGTTCCGCCCAATGTGACATCAACTTCCGGCGTGATTGCACTATCGTCACCTGCTCCCCGCATTCGAGTGATGGTCAGTGCTCGGCCGGATAGTCCGCTGTCATGGCCCAGAAAAAATGTTACCAATTTTGACACAATACTCTCCTAAACAAAAAAAGCCACGGCGGCGGAGCCCAACCTTTCGGAAGGACCCCCTCGCCGTGGCTCCATTGTTTGGACGCCTAGACGTTGGGTTATGTTCTACTATCTATCAATATACCCCATAATTGAATAAGTATACTATAAGTAAATCATCTTTTTCCCAATTCGATTCGTTTCTCTACCCCATGTGGTCGCTTGAACCCATCGTTTTTAGCTCGACAATGGAGAACTTCGCCTTGGCACCCTCTCACTTCCAAAGATATTGTGAAATCATCGCCGTTGGCCATTCTATCACAAAAATACTGGTCAAACTCTCCTAATGAATCCATAAATAATTTCAACGATTCATTGTCTTTAATGACTTTACCATAATCCATTTACCGTTCTCCCTTTGGTTAAGTAGCCCAAGCAATCTGTTTGTCATCCTGTCCTCTCAACTCACAATTCATTGTTATCGTCCATTGTGCTATAAACTTTGTGCTTTTCAATTCGGACTGTGTGTTCCGATTGTCCCCTTGTCTGTGTCGTACTCGCATCACCCGCCAACGAAAAAGATCACGATGCACCGACTTCGATATGGGTAACTTTTTGCCACGTTTTTTCAACCAGCCTTCGCACAAAGTTAGAAACCTAGATTCTATGGCTTCCGCAAGGGCTATCACATCTGGAGTGCTATGGAAAAGTGTAGTATCACTCATGCTTATTCCAATCTTGTTTGTTCCTGTCTTGCTGCATAGTCGTCCAACAATTGCCTGGCCTCTTCCGACTGCACTCCGAACTCTAAAACAGTTGTGCAAAGGCAATTGCATCGTTGCTCGGCCGGAAGGCTAAAATGCCCTGGATACGGAACCAGAAATCCAGCCAAGTTCCACAACCCATCAGCGTCCGATGGCACTTGGTCTAAATCAGCATGTTCTGGTCTAGTGGTATCAGCCAATGCACTCAGCCACGTGGGAATCAAAACATCGGCGGCTTCGGGAGGCATATCGGCTTTCAAGGCATCCATAGTACCTTTTCTAGCACCGTTCAACGCATTTGCACTATTGCCCGTATACATTCCATCTGCTATACTAAAGTAACCATCTCTAGTAGTAAGGTTAAAAACATGCCCGCTCCACGATTCAATTCGACGGATCGCCAACGGATGGTCGATCTCTATGTGTCCGGCCTTAGCAGCATTAAAATAGCCACTATTTTCGGATGCGACAAAACTACTATATTGAGGGCTTGCCGACGCCTTGGAATTGAACGAAGAAACCGCAAAAGTGCTCGCAAATTGATGCTTGCCAGCGGGTACAGGGCCTTTACTAAGCACCTGTCCGATAGGGCCGACGAAATTGTTGCTAGATATCTTGCCGGGGAATCCGCAATCCCCATCGCCGATTCCTTTGGCGTTTGTCCTACCAGTATCCGACGAACCATCGTCAAGGCCGGACACAGAATCCGTAGTAACGCAGAGGCCACCAAGCTGGCCGACCCCACGAGGGAACGGATTGCACTTGGCAACCAAAAGAATCTTGCGAAGATCGGCTTCGGAGAGAACGTGATCTATGCCGCTCTCCTCGACAGGAACGAAATGCCCATACGACAACTCGCCGTCGGGTGTAAAAATATCGACCTCGCCATCCATCCCATCGCCGTGGAAGTCTACGTCAGTAGTATGCCTCCGCTCAACGATCCCTACTGCCGAAAGCGAATCAAATATATCGCTAATCGTGGGTGGTGGATTATCTACGTCTATATTTCCCGACGCACCCGACGAATTGACGTTCCGTTGGTAACAGATCAAATTATCCGATTCCTGCAAATCGCCAAGTCCCACCCATCCTCGCAACGTCAACACTGGGTGATTCGGGGTACCGGAGAACTTTCGACCCGCTTTGGTGACAATCTCGATGAAAGGCCCTGAATACCAACGCTTGTATGCGGCAACAACCCTTGCCCCGTCAACAATCGTTTCTCCAGGCAAACATTCGGTTCTAGCTATCAAAGTACCACGCATCAACGCATACTTGTCACCACCCAACGAAGCGGCCATCTCGTCTGCCATCCGACGAATTGACCACCCCTCAGTCAGTCCTTGTTTCAACACCCGTTCCGCGTCCCCAGCGGTTGTAACACTTATGTTATCCCAATATGGTTGTTGGAATGTCTGCCGCAACTGACTCAATATCTCCCGTCTCACTCCCTCTGGCAATTCCGTTATCAAATTGATGGGAAGTCCCCGTCCCGGCACCAATTCTCCAAACGACTCCAACAACTCTTCCAAATCTTCTGGGGTGTCAGAATGAGCCGCAAGCCATTCCGTGGCGGTAGTGGCTTTGGTTCCTTCTGTTCTATGTCCTTTTCCAACAAAACCAATTCCCAATTCTGTCAACAATTCCCTGGCCTCTTGAGCCATACGCACCAATAGAATCGGCAACACAAGATCGACCAACTTTTCGTTCCATGCCTTTGGATCAAAAACAAGTTGAACTAGGGCAGCGGCATTTTCATCTTCCGCCGTTTTCTGATTCCCGTCGATTGCCCCTACGTTGCGAGCAATATGCATTCCTTGGTCACGAAAGAATGGAACCAAAGCCTTCTCTAAATCAGCTTCGGTTTCCTCTACACTTTTGATGAAAAGATTCTGGACCGCAACACAATGCAAGTGCCGTTCATGGTCACGTTTGCAACGCACCACCTCCGTGGCGGTGTTGACCAGTTTCAACGCAAGACACAAATCACACATCGACGATATTTCCTTCGTGGTGTTCCAGCAGTTTCGTCGGGGTCTTCAGAGTAGCCACGGCATGGTTCAACTCTTCGATAGCCAAACCCAATGTAGCTTGAACGCTGGCCAAACCTGCAATGCGTTCTGCCGAAGATGTAGACAACCCCATCTCTATCAAGGTTCCTACTGCCTGGTCGGGAGTAATATTGCCAATACCCAACATATTTAGCAACGACATAACCTGATTTCCCATCGGGCCAATAATGTTTGCTTCGTTGTGATCCTCATCCGGGGGCAATCCCAACCTTGTACGATATTCATTTTGGGATACGTCGTTATTTTTGCGACCAAACTCCCATGCTTTACTTTCTATCGATGGATCGGTTGCCTCCGCCGGCGTCCACCATATCTCCAGTTTTTCTTCTGGAAACAACAAGTCAACAAACTTGCTCATAACCACGTCGAGCATATCAAGATTTGTGTTCACTCTGTCGTAGAAAAGTTGTTGCACCACGTATGCTTGTGCATAACTTCCAGCCACTTGTTCGCCTAAAATAATTGGGTTTATTCCAAACGATGAAAAGATTCGCTGCTTTACTTTGTCTTCACTTTTCTCCCACCCAATTTCATTTTGATTGGCTCCAAATCGGGTTATGCTCTTAATCCACCCGTCTAAGATTGCCGGTCTGCCATAATTAGATACCCCCTTCCATTCACGACTAACAGCCAAATGCATTTGCCGACGTTGTGTTGCAGTTAGTACAGGTGGATTGGTTGGTCCATCATTCCCTAACGGTTTTTCTCCCATTGTAATAAGAGCGGAAGGAAAAATAGCATTGTCAAAAAACTGTGCCTGCGACGATTGTATTTTATCGTCGATTCGTATGGCTGCTATCTGCGACGTGGCTGGAGAAATAGCCCTATGGGGATTCTCAGGATCAGGCAGATATGCAAATGATACATTTTCTTTGGGTAGTGTTATGCCTTCCGAAAATCCCTTGGCAGGATCGGCAATCTTGAACACAGAAAAATCGGCGTTTGGTTTCACCCATGAAGTAGGCAATGCAAAAAACTCTACACCACCTTGGCCGTCGTCACCTCCCACAACGTATGACCAGCCCGTCAAATTGAGACTAGCAACAAAACTATTAACGAATTGCCATCTGTGTTGAAAAGGGTTTGGATGCTCTAAGACTGATAACAATGGATGTTCTATAAGCATCTCAAACTCTTGCCTCGCAGACTTGGACTGCAATCGAAGCGGAACCTTCCCCAAAAACTTGCTTGATTTTGGTCCAGTTTTTCCCGGCGTTGCCAACTTGCCAACATTTACAGGCTGTCCGGCGGCTTTGCTTGCCAAGGCATGAATAGCAGAATACAACCACCCACGATAAGCCGCACGTCCCTCCCTGTTTACACCATGCGACCGACTATCGGTGACAAAATCAAATTGGGAACCACCAAACAAACCAGAAGCAAACCCCTCGGCTTTTATTTGCAAGGCCCGGCCATAGGCCACCGAAGAAATAGCCTGACTGTTTCTGATTGATTTTGCCAGTATCGTTTCCACAATTTCACCTTACATCTTCCTGCCGTGTAGAAAAGGCTTCCTTTCCTGCGGACACAGCTATGTCAGCTTTGATCCGTTGCAACGCCAATTGGTGAGCAGCAGTCAATAAAGGAACCACGGAGTTCTCATATACAAGAATCTCATCACGTAGTGCCTTCACAACCACCTCATGTTCGTGTTGCAAACTGTTCCAGTCATCCAGGTCCGAAGCATACTGTTCGGATGCCTCTTGCAATTCCTGTTGTGTATCTTCCAACTTTAGTTGAGTTGCTTTTTGGTCCCGCTGCAATTTCAACATCGTTTTGATGCTGTTGTCTATTCGTGATTGAAACCTATCCGACGACAACTCCCACCGAGCAGCCATCTTTGCAGCCCTCTTCAGACGACGCAACATCCAGCGGGATTTGATTGCCCGCCACAATCTTCGTATTGGTCTCATTCGGTTTTTCCATTCTCGTTTTTGGGAGCCTCTATGTTGGTATTTCAAAAACATTCTCATTTATGGGTAATTCAGCAACAGGAGAATGTAAATCTGATATAGATTCTCCTTGTCCCTCTCCAATTCCATCCACCAACTTTTCCCCCACTTCGCCCTTAAATGGCATCTTGAAAATCTTCACAGGAGGAAGCGGATCGGAAGGAAGTTGTTCGGTGGGAGCGACAAGTTTTTCAGCCTTGTCACATGCTAACTTTTCCTCATGGCAGTTGTGTGCCAACTGTCCGATGGCCGCCAGGAAATCATCAGTAGGGAATCGGTGGGTGATTCGATCCACCAATTTTATCTTGCCATCCTCCACAACCCATGCCGCCACCATCCACTGTTCCTTACCAGAAAGTTTTGGCTCCAAATCTTGTAAATCAAAACATGCTTGTTTGACCATCATCGTTCTCCCTTGGTTAAAAAAACTAAGTTCTCCACAACTCTTCCAACTCCACCATCACACGCCAGACTGTACCCTTACCAGCACTCGCGTCCGGGTGTGCCCGACTACGAACGCTCAATATATCATCATTTATCACTATCGAATGTCGCTCATCAATACCCGGATCGGAAGGAAAGTATACCTTATCCGTAACGACAATATCTCGTTTCTGAAACTCGATCATTTCCTTTTCTGTGGCCTTCTGTTGCCAGCATTCGTTCCCGGTGGACACAGTATTGAAAGAATCCTTCGCACCGCCCATCGAATCCTTGACTCGGCTGCGAATCCTGATATCACATTTATGTGGCATATTGTCTAAGAGGCTGATTGTTTGTTTCTCCTATTTTCTTGCCTTTGCTTCCACCACATAATCTTCCATCCGCCGCAAAGCCCTCCACCCCAACACCCGTTGCGTCCGGTCTACATCGGCCTTCGTGTCTCTTACATCCCCCCGCCTAACTGGTATGGAACGAGAAGTTGCACCATCCGAAAACATATATGCCAATTCTGACATACTGATATTGCTACCAGTACCCAAACTATAATCTCCGCACTCGCTTATCATCTTGCCACGTTGCATAACCGCCACCAAACCATCCACCACATCTTCCACGTGAATGAAGTCCCGCCGTTGTCGCCCATCACCCACCACAGTCAACACCTCGCCCAACCCCCATTGCCGTAGAAATATCCCCGTGACCGTGGCATAAGACCCTTCGTCGATTTCTCTTGGCCCGTACACATTATACAATCTGGCTATGGCAACACGCAAACCAAACAGTCTATGATAAGCCTTGCAAAGCTGCTCCCCTTGATGCTTCGTCATAGCGTACATACTGGCATATACGTCCCCGTCGGCCGTGCTGCTGGCCACGTAGACCATCTTGGCTTTGTTCTGTATACAAGCCTCCAACGCTCTGGCAGTCCCCGCCACGTTCGTCGCCACGAACCCACAAGGATCATCAAAGCTGGGGCCTATGCGACTACCGGCAGCCAAATGATAGCATTGGTCGAATGGTTTCAGTCCCGACCAAAATGATCGGGTCACATCAAACTGTATCTCTTCATTGGCATGGGCTTTTCCTCTGGTCCATTCGTCAAGGGGTTTTGAGTCTACTCCAATCACGTCGTGACCATCAGCTTGGCAACGACCTATTAAGTGGCTCCCAATGAAGCCGCCTGCACCAGTAATGAGAATGGTCATTCCTTTTCCTTTCTCAACAAAGCAAGTAGCATGGTGGCATAGTTTCTTGCATCATCTATACCCCGATGTTGTTGTCCCTTAGGATGTATTCCTAACGACTTCATGGCTCTACGGATGCCCCGCTTCTTACCGAACTTCGATTTATAAAAACCGGCTAAATCCAGATGTTTTGCAAACGGAAACCGAACGCCGTGTCGATCACAATCCCGCTGAAATTGCTGCTTATCATACTTACCCCATGAACAAAACAATGTATCGCCAAACGCAACGAACCATCGACAGAACTTATCGAAGGCTATCGGAAAAGTGTCTGCCTTATCCACATACGACTGTTGTATCCCTGTTAAATCTATACAAAATTGGGTAAGTTTCGGATGCACAACCGGCCTGATAAATATATCAAACTCACCCATAGTTTTCATCAAATCGGAACTCACAAGAACGGCCCCTATTTCAATTGTCTCCCGCTCGTCGGGTTGTATAGATTCATCCGTACAACAAGTGCCTTCCAAATCCACAACTAAATAATTCATAACAACCACCCCATATTTTGGAACGGCCCTAGTATATCTTTCGTTTCGGAGGTCAGCCCTTCCAGCATCAAACGCTTGGCACTGAACGGGTCCGATCTATAACTGTAATCACCCAACTGTTCCCCCGTTATGTTTCCAGCCACAAAACCCACACCCGATATCTTCTTTGACGTGAACATCTTCCTCACACGACGGACAGCTTCATCCACAATGGCATTCACAATGGAGCGGGCATCAACCAAGTCATCCTCACCATGCAACTCAGCATCGCTGTAGCCCGCTGTGTATACTACCTTGACCGTGCCCGGTATGGTCGGCCATCTGCCATAGGATCGAAGTATTCCATCCGAAGCCATCTTGTTCCCGCCACTGTCGATCAAATCATAGTTGGGCCAAAAATCATTGCCTTCGGTTTTTAGTGTTTCATCACCAAACGCCCCCGGTGCTGTTCCACTCCTGCCGTCGAAGTCCAGATGCAATGTGTTGATGCTACGGATCGGAATATGTCTGAGTTGCAATCCGCTGGCCGCATCGCTAGACAAGTCCCTCACGAATGCGGTGGTGTCGTTTGCCTCCCATATTCCCACACGCAACGATCCCGTCGCTTGGCGGGGATAGTATTCCGTCCGCTCCGCCCTTACAGGATCATAGCCAAGGTATCGACGCACCTCGCCCTCTACCCCGGCTATTGCATTGGCAACGACAGCCCGCTCTTCGTCCGTGGCAGAGTCGCACAGACCAAGTTGCAAGAGAACCATCGAAGCATCAACTATGCGTTCCATCAAACCCTCCCACACTCATGTCCATAAACATCGTGCAACACCAATTCGTCATCCTCTTCGTCATATTCTATCGAACAAGCCACCATGCGACCATTCAACGCTGTAAACACAAACCGCAAACCACCCTCATCCAGTTCCACCTTGGATATGTTTTTGTTTTCCATCATATCCTTGCCTTTCACATCCTATTTGTATATCTTGTGTTCGTGTGGCGGAAAAAGGCTACACATATCATATACAGTTCTGGCAAAAAGCCCTTTTCTATCTTCATAAGTATTGCCATGCATCAACAATGTGTCCTCATCCTCATTGTATCCCACAAGACACCGCACAAAATGTCCTGATTTCAATTCCACCACAAAACGCAAACCATTTTTGTGCAATTCTATTTTGGATATTCGATCTCCTGTAAATTGTGTACCTCGACGACCTTCAATAATGGCGTTTTCTTTCATCATACCCCCAACAGAAAAAAACACTGACGCTCAACGCTCTTCCACTCGTTTGCATCACTGGCATCGAAAAAGTCTACGTACATCGTGAAAACTCCCGGCGAAAACTCTAGGTCGCTCGCATCCAACCGCAGCCGATTCGTCACCCCCTTCGTAAAGCTGCTGCCGTTCGCCGTATCCGATCCACTTGTAACCGTCAATTTCGGAGTTTCTCCCTCACGTCCAATGATGGCTCGAATCTGGTCACTATCACCGGGAGTTATTACATCACCGGACGTATCCAATATCACCACGTCATAGGAGACTCCACGCCCTTGATTGGTTAGGATCAAACTCATTATGGCACTCCCATCGTAACGCTGCTCGGTCCAACCTTCGCTATGGTTTTGCTTCCTGGCCCAATTGCTGTGAATGTAGAATTGTCTGGTCCCAACTTTGACACAGTCTTGCCAACCGGAAAGACAGGAGGAAGAAAAGAGACATTGGCATAGTTGTCTCTCAGCAACATCATAGGTAATGCTCCAGGTATCATCAGATATCCCTCCCCACCGTTCGCCGCCACGTCCGCGAGGAGCCGTCTATCGTCGCCACTACCACCGCCAAAGCCGCCTCACCCGATGCTAGTCGGGTCGTCGTATCGAGCTTGTACGCCCCCGTGGTGCCTATCTGAGTCAACGCTGTGGCAGAGATAAGATCAGTCCCATCCGAACGCTTGACTATCTGAATCGTTGGCACGGTAATCCCGCTGGTTATCGGTATACCGTTCAAGTACCAATGCACTGTATACTCATCGCGGCTGTTGGTTGTGTCGCGGGTCAGGAATACATCGGCATGGTATATGTTTTCAGCGTCAACCAACGACATTGCATCGCCCGCAACCGCCCGTGAAGAAACATCAGCATCCAGCCTTGCAAGCCGAGCTTCGGTGTTGATGGAAGCAAGAGCTGCGTTATCGGTTCCACGCATAACTTCCGTTGAAAATCCAGTCGCCGTCACCCACGCCGCATCGCCCCGGTCTCGGATCGGTTGTAAGCCATCAGTAGAAGGAACGAATGCCGAGGTATCCCCATTCGCCAGCATACGACTGAAAATGGTATTGTCGGCCAGTTCACTTGTCATATCGGCCGTGGCCGTAGCCGTCTTGAGCAAGTGGTCGAGGTTGTTGTCAACGACGATGTTCTGTACTGCCCGCTCATCGAGATCGGTGATGGTACCATCTGTCTTGGTCGTGTCGTAGCTCAAACCCGACACTGACAATTCGCCGGCAACTCGTTGCAAATCATATTGATTCCCACTTCCCGAATGCGATGTCTCTACAGCCCCACCGACAACCGTCACATTACTATCTGAACCATCAATCCCGATTCCAATCACATCCGCTGCGGAATCAACATTGGTCACAGAAGCAATGAATTGACAATCTACAAACATAGTTACATCTGTCGTATCTGAATTGACAGCGATCGTTTTCTCTGTTGCCTGAATCGCCCGTGTAGCAATAAACTTACAATTATAATATAGACCATCACCGGGCCTCCCGAGAGCACGAACTTCTCTGTCTGTTCTGGTACTCCCGTCAGTACGAAAAATCGTATCAGAAATTACAAAGTCAAAAGAACCAAAGAAAAGACCACCGTCCCATATAGATGAAACATAACAGCTCTCCATATAGAAATTGCTACAGCCACTGCACGATAAACCAGCGGTAGGACCAATAGCTTGACAATCACGAATGATAAAATTAGTTTTTACACTAAATGCAATGGCTGTACTAATACCAACACTCGTAGAAATTACAGTTAGACCGGATAAAATGCAGCCGCTGGCCCCGGTTAACACATCCCCTGAATTACTACTTGTAATAATCGTAACACCAGACCCACGTCCATATACTTGCAATGCTTTGCTAAATACCACTTGTTCAGTAAACGTTCCGGCACCAATGTTTATGCGATCACCAGCACTGGCCGCAGACTCGGCTGCCCCAAGGGTTAGGAATGACGTATCAAAACTCTTACCGTCGTTACCGTCATTGCCAGTCGTTTCAACAAACCAACTAATGCCATTGCCAACGGACTGTGCTACATCACGGCAGGCTTCAGGGCCGAGGGCCAACACGGAACCGACCGAACCGGACAGATCACCTGTGATGTCCACCGTCCAGGACGTTACCAAATCGAGTCCATCGCTTGCCAGCTTCGCCCCGGTGATTGCCGTCAGGCCCGCCCCGTTTGCCTCTATGCGACCGAAGGAGTCGCCGGTCTGGTTGACGCTTTGCATCGTAAACACCGGCGAAGCCACGTTGAATAATTTCTTGAATCCCCCAGCCAATAGACCGGCTGTTTCGGTTAGGGCTGTACCAAGAATTGCCGCCAAATTAGACAATGCCCGATTACTTGCATCTACCGACAGCGTATTGGCCGGCGTAGTAGACCGCACTAGCTTCGCATTACCATAATCAGCGTGGCTAACTATCAGATAGTTGTCACCAGTCTGATTTATACTCTCTGCCGTAAACACCGGTGAAGCTACATCAAAGAACGTTACAAATCCAGCGGCCAATTGCCCACTGGTTTCCGTCAACGCCGTGCCGTGTATCTTGATGAGATCAGACTCAATTTCTGTGACCAAGTTAACTACATCGCCAGCAGCAAAAGTAACATTTACATCGGGAGTACTGGCCACCGATCCGTTCCACATGAATTGAAGTATCGACCCCTTTTCAGGATCATTCACAGCATGAGCACCACCAACTTTTTGATGGATTTTAATGGTGATGTTTTCAAGGTCCACGGCCGGAAGGTCGCCAACATAGAAGTATCCAGCAGCCGGAGTCTCGGTCATTACGATATCATATTCACCGTTCACCCAGTTAGCGTTTACCTGAGTCTCGAAAGCGGGCGTCCCGGTAGTGTTCCACACCTGTCCGGTCACGTTGCGAATCACGGCGTAGAGCGTGATCCCTGTCGTGTCGTCGTTGTGTTGGATTTCACCGGCCATAGTCTGCCTAGTATATGTGGTACTGCAATGAAATTGTTACGGTATCGAGGTTCCCAGAGCTGCTCATTACCTTCCCCTTAATTTGTGCGTTGGCGGCAATCATTGGGGTCTGTATCGGAAGCGTGGCGCTCCGAACTTGATTCGTCACCCGCACAATTCTGACTCTTCCCACCTCCACTTCGGAAGCATCCGCCCCAGAATACACCACGATCTCGTAGGTGGCGTTTGCGGACATCGCCTCCACTATGAGAAAATGAAGGTCAAAGACATTGGTAATAGCGTTCGTGGCCGCAAGAACCTCGAAGCCGCCCAAAGTCCAAGGATTGGCATCTCCAGCAGTCAGCGTGATTCCAGCTTGGCCCGACGGAATGACCTTTCCTACACTATGCTGATGCTCATCGGTTGTGTGGGCGTGGGCCGCCAAGGAATTACCGTCGTGGGTGTCCAACTTGTTCCCAGCTACATCCCGTGTGGTAATGTTTACAGCAGAATCGACGGCTGGAACGGGCGACGGAGGATTTGTATCAGACCCAGGCATGTTACTTTCCTAAATTGACAACGCCAACACTCTGAGGTAATTGTGATGAAACAGCAGTTTGACTTGATCTTCGGACAGTTCCTCATTGTAGATTCGCACTTCGTCCATCAAGCCCTTATAAAACGTGGAGGCCTGGAAATCGCCTCGACAACCTAAATAGATTGGTGTGGCGACTCGTCGAAGTGTGCCGGTAATGTTGATAGTTTGGGCCAACTCCCCATTAAGGTAGAGTATTATCTGTGAGCCGGTGAAAACACACCCAACGTGGGTCCAGACATTAGAGGTAATATCACCGGCCGCAAGGAATCGTGTATTGGCTGTATTGGTCACGCTGAATATTACACCGTCGTTAGTCCCATCTTGCTGCAAGGCAAACTCACTGTCGCCTACGCCGACGGTAAGTGATTTTGTAATAATTCTATCAGCACCTGTAGCGGGTTGAAAATCGGATTTCATCCATGCTAATACGCTGTAGGGGTCATTTCCCGTTCCCAAATTAGTTATCCCAGTAGCTATCCTGCTCGTCGCCCCATTAAAACTCGCCGCCTGACCAAACTGCCCAGCACCAAAAGTGATGTCCGTCGGCGTGCCGTCATTGTTCGCACCGCTGCGATCCTTCACAGTATCGTCATCAAACGGATAGTAGGCTACTATGGGCATCTGTTCATCCCCTTGTCATCTTATACAACAACCATCCCGTGCCGAACAAGGATACAGTTCCGTAAAAATACCACATGATCTCCACCCGCGACTTGATGCCCAACCACCCATTCCCGCTCATGGTCCGCTTAAGCCTCGCCGTATCCTCGTGGTGGTGCTTGCATCGCTCTTCCATCAACTCCACATAGGATTCGAACTTAGTACGCAATACCCTTTGGTCGCCAGCTATTTGCACGAGTAGCTCATGGTCAGATTGGTTTGCCATATCTAACTATTCCTTTGTGAGTATCAACCATGATAAGGAGTGGATTGAAACATTACTCCACCACCATAAATTGGTTGCCGCGTCATCAGCCGCAAGGCTGTCTGCAAAATACCGCCGGCTGTAAGACCGCCGCCCATTCCCACCATAATCGAATTGTTTCCATAATGACTGAACGCCAATAAACCAACACCCACCACAACGAGCACAAGGCCCGTCCAGAGCGTTCGACTCTTCCACCATACTTTACCAGCCGCCTGCAACTGAACACCGTCAGACACACCCCTGGCCCACTCCTCACGTTCTGTGGCATCCTTCGACGCATACCGACAAGGGGTTCCATTGCGAACGGCAAATCTTCCATCCCAATACGCAGCCGTGCATTTTACTGTTTGTACCATCAAATCGTGATCGGTTTGTTTTTGGTCTTTCATTTTTCTTTTTTCCAAATTAAATGACCGTGAACAGGATACGAACAAGCCTTCCGCAGGAGTCGGCGTGACCGACAGCCAGGAAAGTCTTCTATGGAGCGTTACAACACGATCGCCAATCCACCATATCCTTTCTCTGTCTCTTGTTCCCGTTCACGGTCATTAGATAAACCCCGCCCCAGCGGATTCCAAAACCAGAGCGGGGTTCGGTCGAAGGCACCTGACTTTGACATCAGGCAACCGTCCTAGACAATACTCTAAAAATTATCTTCGCCTTCCAAACACGCAACCGAGTATACGTCGAATGGGTTTGGCTCGGACTACTCCACGCACGGCACGAAACGGCACTCTAGCAACTTTGCCAGCCCCTCTTACAATCTTACCGGGAACTTTGGCAACTTTTCCGGCCGCTCCCCGCAATGACTTTTGACAACTACCACAACCGAACGATCCAACGGACGCTGAATAGGTTGGGGTATCGGGAATCTCCACAACAATGGGACAGACCCCATCATCGCACCCATCCTTGTCGCACTTGTCACACCCATCCTTGTCGCATTCATCTGGCACGACTGGCGGGGTTGGAACAACGATCTGCTCATCGGGAATGACGATTGGTTCGTCCGCCGGAGCATTCATCAGGTTGAAAGAAACAATCACAAGCAAAACACAAGCAAACATTCTCATAACACTTCCTTTGCCCCTTAGGGGCGGTTAGAATACAAAAATCACATTCTCGAAGGATCATTTGCTCGTTGAGGAACCTCCCGTAAGCCTCCCGTTATCACCGTTATCGCCGGGTCGGCAACAGGTAATTCCACCTCATCAGTGGTTTTTCTTGATGACGCAGGAGCAAGCCCCATCCCTTTTTCAACCAATACTAATTGATCATAATCAAAACACTCTAGTGCAATGGGCTTGCCTTCATGTAAGTCTATAGATTGTACACTGCACCTAACACAACCGTAAAGCCATTCCGTTTGGTTGACTACAATACCAGTAAATCCAGTAAGTCTATCACGGACCATATCACCCAATTCAACCATCACATTCTCCCTTGTTAAAAATTACAAACCACCATCAAAAGAACCCATAACACGCAATGCCCACGCACCGTATCCATAGTTGATGCTGTTCAACTTGATTTTTCCGAATCCTTGGTCGCCCCAATTGCCCCACGAGTTGAGGTATGCGGCCAGCGTTGGGCTTAAAAGAGAAGTGAGGATGCAACTGTGTCCGCTCCAACCGAACACAACGGGGAAACCCAACAGCAAAGCAGTTCCGATCTCCGCCGAATTGGCACAATCATAGAACTCAGCTATCCGGTAATTGGCTGCTACTTGTTCCCAACCACTCGGCGGTGTAGCGTTCCATCTATTGGTAGCACGTGGAAAATAACTATCCGGCAGAATCCCCGTGTCCCTGGCAAAGGCCAAGTTGGAGTCGATGTTGCTGCCTCCGTCACGACCACCGGAAGTTACTCGATAGATGCTCCAAGGATTAAACAACACATGGGGCTGTCCAGCAGTGGCCCTCACAATCATAGCCGCCCCGGCTGTGGCTTCCGTACTGCAAGAACCGATTCCGTCTTGATCCAAAACAACCCTGACTTGTGGACGTAAATCAACCCGACCAATCAAACCGGCCCACTTGTCGCGGGGAATAACCTTGATGGCCGATGCAAATGGTTCGCATATCTCACCAAACTGAGTTGCACGGGGCAGACAACCCGTCACCTTGCCCGGTGGTACTATCAACGGTGTTTCGATGTGTTCTATTTGCATATCAGAATCCCCCATATTTTTCTATCAACTCCCGCAACCCCGCATCCGTCTTTGGCAACGACACCGGACCTGCCCATACTTCTCCACCACGGAACAGAATAACTACCGGAAGGCTTTGGCCTTCTATCAACTTTTTTATCTGCTCTTGTATCGACTTGGGAATCTCGTCTTTGTCCCACATCCGCCACTTCTTTTTGGCCCGCAATTTATTTGCGGTCTTGCCCAACACCACAGCGGCATATTCAGCGGTTCGATCCCCAGACTCACAAACAACCACAACATGATCTATGGGGCCGTCAGGGGTCAGCACGGGCAAGCCGGACAACCATCCATTCTGCCAGGCCAGCAACAACAACAGCCCCGTGGCAAGACTCAGAGCGACTCTACGTGGAGTTGTCATGGCTTACTTCTCCTTCCAGGCCGCCGCTTTGGGAATATACTCACGCAATTCCTTTGCAGATGTCTTGTCACCCTGCCCCTCAAACTCTTCGGCACAACGGTTCAGCATGAAAACGACCTTGCCGCTCTTCCACTTCGTGAACCACTCCAACACCTGCTTGTCCAAAGATTCGGATACCGGCTTGTTGGTTGTCTTGGTCCAAACAGCTTTGCCCCACTCATAGACCTTCTTCCACCAGCCAAAGGCAAACATAACTAAAACCACGATCACCAATACCACTATCCAACCGGGAATCAACGTTCCCCCAACATTCATCTCGAATACCATGTCAATTCTCCCTTGTTGTTTAGCCCTTTGTCTTTACAGGATCAGCCCCGTATGTCCACTCACATTGTATCTTCCCATCCTTGCCATGAATCACCACCTGCCCCAAGCGTCGGCTGGACTTGGCTTGTCGTCTGGCATATCGCATAGCCACTCCCTTGCTGCAACTGCTGCGAAGCAACCTGCTCTTTTTGTAGGATACATCCAACGTTTTCCATCGGTTGTTGTCGGCCGAATACGTGACGTGGATGATCCTTCGCTTGGTGGGTGTCTTTCGTTTGCTCACCATATCAATCAACCTTTCTGAGTACCTTGAAATAGAACCACACCGCCACAGTTATCGCAACGGCAATCCCGAAGATAAATCCGATCATGCCCCATCCCCATTTCTCCAATGCCTATCAATAACCCAAAATCCTATGTAATAGCCCATCACAATTCCCATTGAAAGCCCCAACCAAAACATTACTTGATCCCCCTTGCCGCCAAGACTTGATCCAACTTCTTCGTAGGTCTCTTGCACGGAAAGGTTTTGGTATTCCTCTTTGCAACCCTCATTTTTCTTTGCAGCTTCATTATCTGGTCGCCCTCTTCACTCATGGTCTAACCCCATCCCGTTTTCTTGGAAACGATTGCTTGATTACATTGCCAGCACGTTGAGAGTTAATGCCTCGATTAGCGAAGGATTCCAATACGCTAGTCAACTCTTTTATATCTATCCCTACAATCTCTGCGGCCGGGGCAAACGCCGCGACCCCATCCAACAACAGCAGCTTGTACGCCTCGGCTTCACTCATGGTCTAATCCTCATCCCGTCTTCTTCTGTGATATGATCGAAAACGTCCTCTGCGAACCAACCGCCACCACAATATGATTGCTATTACAACAGCAACTCCGGCCATTACTCATCCTTTAATATCTAACGACCAATTTCTAATAGGGATAATTTGCCCATCCATAGTCAACATTCCACCCTTACCAGATATCTCTCTTTCCAATTCCACTTCCATCATCATTCGTCGCATGGACAGATACAATGCGGGAACCTCGGACACACTGTGGCTTATCGCTATGTAGTTATGTCCATTCAACTCGTGTTCTACGATCCCCGTTGGTTCTGTTTCCCTTCTCAGTTTGGCTTGCCAACACCTCGACTCGAATCTCCTTTGCTTTTCCTTCTTTTTCCTTTGCTTGTCCCGCCTAACTTTACATACTGTATTTACTATGCATGCAACAGCATAAACAAAACCCAACGTCCAGATTACCCAAAAGAAAGCCATCATAGCTATTCTCCAACCGTGCCCAACCACATTTTTATCAAACGGATCGGCCAAAACAGACCACCGAGGATCGGTCGCGGTCCACTGTTGACGAAAATCGCCACCGTAAATATGATTCCCGTGATGCCATACCCAGCAGGAAACGCCAGCCACCATAGTTTTTTGATCTTGTCCATTTTCAATTGCCTTTTACTTGTAATGCTTCAACCACTCAAACTGCTAGGGTCATTTTTTCTTTTTGACAAAAAGCCAACACAAAATCCGCAAAATAAAAATACCCAAAATGGCAATACCCACCGCCCAAGTGAATACGATCAAGGATTGTTCCATACTTCTCTACCCACTACCTCATAAACGGACTAAACAAAGAAACCAATGCTATTACTGGCCATAACAAAGACAAAATAATAGTATATGCTATCCGCCCCATGTAATCAGAGTTCAACGCCGTCGCCTCGATGCACCCACCGTACACAACGGCAATCAGCAAATACAAAGCTAGTGTTATTCTCCAACCCATATTCCCATTCCCGCCTTCTTTGCTTCCTTCTCCGCCTCGGCCCACTCTTCGGGAATCTCACCGACTGATTTTGCCCACCCTGATTTCAACTGCTCCAAGTTCAAGCAGGCCCCACTCTCGCCCCATACCGTTCCCACAACCACATCACGGGCTTCGGGATCATCCGATTCCACAGCCTTTTCCATCCTTGCTTTTGCCTCTTCACAAAGAAATGGCTCAGGATTTTCAGGAGTTGGTATGGAAGAGCATATTTTACAGCCATCATAATGCTTCTCAAACCACACCATGTATGTCTCTTCTTCGGGCGTTACCGACCTGAAAAGCCCCCTCACCTGCACTCTCACCTTGGCACCAGCGAACAGCTTCAGATTGTCCCGTGACTCGGCAAACCACTGCTCCCCCTCGGCCGGAGAAGCCACACCCTCCAAGTTCAGAGACTTAGTTCGACGGCTTCTACGCTTCCCTATCGACTTTGCCACGATGATGGTTGCACCGTTCCGCACCTCCACCACAAAATACTCGGTGTACTTGGGAGGTCGTGGGGGACGGGGGTTTAGAATCCTGACAATACGCCAGGCAAAGAAGAGGCAGGCGGTCACCAACACCAATATCATACCACCTTTGAACAGCAACGATGTAAACATAGAACAATCCCCTCTACCTACAATATACCCTATAATGAGCTGGGTATACTATGATAAAAAACCTGCCTAGACAAGATTGCTTTCGGCAGGCTGGTAACGCACGCAATGGTGATACGTCTACTTATTGGTAGGTTATTTTACAATCCTGTATTTCTCCGTCGATAGTTACCTTCATTATCCTACTGGCCTCCCTCGCCTCCCCAATTATCTCCACGTTCCGCAACCACCCACAACCATCAACCAAATTATCTCGACCCGGCTTGTGACACTGCCGAGACATTTTCAAGGCCACCATGCACAAACATACCTGCTCGGCAGTAACCTCCACCCCCAACAACGCCGACCACATCTTGGCCGTCCGTGTGTGGTTGTCTATCGGATGGCCATAATCCTGTTGACGATCACCATCAACCAACTCTGCGGCCTCTTCTAGTATTGTTTTCATTCACACCACCCCCAATACGCAAATAATGCAATTATCATTGCTATCCCAATACGAAATAGATAGCCCACTCCCCCCATAGTTTCCGTCACGTCAAGAACCTCTGGCCATTGTACTGCGTACAGCAACGCAAAAGTTATACAAAATGCCTTGCCTATTTTTCTCATCTTTGTTCCCTTCCTAAACCGACCGCAACCACCTCTGATACCTGCGAACAAAACCCCTCTCCGCCCTTCGCGGGTTCCGATACCATATCCACTTCCACCACGGAACGACCGCAACGGAAACACCATCCAACGCCGTCCAGTGCTTGCCACCCGACGGCATGAGCCAAGCAGCCTCAGCCTTCAGCACCGCGTCGTCGATGTCTTTGACAATACGATGCGGCTCAATCAAAAGCGACAACCTTCGTACCATTGTATTACTCTCTATACCCAACGCCCGCTCCGCCACCATCTGGGCCTTGTCCAAATAGATTCCATACTGCTCCATGCCTTCCGCCACCTTCAGCGGACGCCCCATATCATGCCAGTATGTTTCCCCAATATCATGCAACAAAGCCAATACTGCTACGTCTCGTGAATACCCCCGACGCAAAGCCTCGTCATGGCAGAGGATCGAATGGGCCGCCACCGAATAGAACCGCTTGCAGTGCCCACCAAACCGGCAGATGAGCGACAGGGCATGGGCAATGTCCTCCAGATAAATATCCTCCGGCCTAAGATCGACGGCGTCCACGAACCTGCCCGTATGGGTTTCCATCGTGGTGGAGGTCTTGCCGGTTACGCTTGGAGATTCTTCTATCACAGTGCTTTCCTCTTTTCTATCATCTAAACACCCCCTACTTCCAACACTACTCCCAAACATTACCCCTGCTACTGGTTTCCCATTATCCATATCAATTTCCTTCCCCCTATGCATCTATATCTAGCTTTGGTGCAATTAAAATAGCCTTCTCCATACTCATAACTCGGTAATAATCATCCACCTCCCTTCCACCATCCGCAAACCACAGCTTCAACATCTCTGGCTCCAGGTCGGGAGTTGTCACCAAAACTTCGCCATTACCTTCATAAACAATAAGCATAACACACCTCCGTTTGAGTAAAAGTTTTAATCAACCACTACACCTCTATTATACCTTCTTTTCCGGCAATACTCGATAGACGGGTATTCTGTACATTCTTTTATCCAACCCCCTTTTCATCACACTTCCAACTTCCAACCTATCCACCTTCTCAGCCGCACGAAAATACTTCCGCAGAGATTTGCTGCTCCGACCCGTCAACTCCTCCCACTCTTCCATAGACAGAGCATCCTCATGGGATTCCTGATGCTGAATCAACTCGGCGAACATCGCCTCCCAATCGGGCAACTTGCTCACACCCGATATGCCTTTGCTTTTGTTGACTCCAGAGTTACCACGTGCTTGTGTTCGCATATCACGTCCCCTTCCTTGTCAACATCGAAAGCAATCACACCCCAATCTACCGTACCGCTGCACTTGCGGGCACCAAACCGAGTGCCCATCGCCTGAAGGGCGGGGAGCGTTACAAACTCCACTGGCTTGCCACCAACCATCCGGCCACCCCATACATGATAATGAACATGCGACCTTATGACGTGGTCTGCACGGGGCTGTAAGCCTGCTTCATGCCAAAGGGCGTTCCATACCTCATCCCTGCCGATGGCCGTCAGACGGCCGTGTGGGACGCCAGAGCCACCGATATGGTGCTTGCAATCAAAGATGTGTCCATTCACGTCCACCCATTCATGGTCACCTATCTTTACTTCGTATCCCTTCTTTCGCAACGACTTGGCGACGATGTCTTCCCATGATTCCTTTTCGCCAGTGTGATATGGAGTACCCCGAGCAATAACAATCTTTGGAGCATCCCATTTTTCAATACAAACCTCGGCCATCTCGCATTGTTCACTACGATCACTCGTTATCAACTCAACACCACCCGACCGCTCACCCCGACCATCAATGCCATCGCCATTCACAACAAGGCAATCAATCGGACGAAGCCTCTTGATGATCTGAATGTACCTATCCCAACATTCCTTTTCGACGCTAGTGAATTTCTGCCAGATATGATCCCTAGAAGCCGCACGATACCGATATTCAGGCGGTGTAAGACCAGCACGATGGCCACAATGGAAGTCGCCTATGAGCACGATCCGCTTGAACGATCGTCGTTTGGTGGGCATATCGTTAGTCTCTCACGGGTTTCAATTGCCATCAACAACAACCCACTCCGTTACCACCCGAATTGACTTGATGGCGGAGCGAACTATTACACGTCTTTCCACGTTGATATCTAGTTTGGTTCTGTGTTTGGCATAAATCCACGATCCGATAGTGATAGACGCTCTGGTTACAGCCATCACTCGACCATAAGCTACAAACCCTAGCGGCACGTTACCACCATCAGCATGGTCATCAAACACAACCTCAACAATTTGCCCACGCCTTATTTTCATTGCCCACCCTTCCCAAACATCGAACCGAGAATACTTGAAACCCCTTCCGCCTGTTGCCGTTCCTTCGTGTACTTGCAACCCTCAAGATGGGCCAGCGTCATCTTCGTATGCAACCACGATACCTCTAGGGTTACCTTGCCTTTGTCGTCAGCCAATGACGGATACTCAGCAACCAACTTCTGCCAGTATTCAATTGAGGTCATGTTTTCTCCAGTAACAAATCCCACACGGCTTCGGGAACTCTTGACAACCGCTCTTCCCCGTCTTTGGTGCAAGACATCCAACCAAAATAGGAATGCCACTCAAAATAATACCCCCGACCCTTGTACTCAACACGAATCGGCTCGTTGCCTACACAAACAATAGCACCATCAGTCATTCTAAAGCAGGGCATTTTTATTCTCCATCCCCAAGCTTGGCCAATGCATCATCACAGAGCTGCACGATTGCAAGCTCCGCCATCAACATAAATATTATATTCACAACACGGACAATCACTGTCCATTTCGCCATACTTTTTCCACCCAGGCCATTCGGACTTTTTCTTTCCCGGATTCTCAGCCAGCCACACCCACAACTCTCTGCACGTGGTCAGTGCTTCTCGTTTGGTCTGTTTCATTTCCCGTTCTCCTGCCCTATTATACTACCAATCATCATCATCATCCCACCGATCCAACGGCTTGCCGGCCGTCTCGTATATGTCCCGCAACTCTTCGGGCATCTCCTCCAACTCTTCCTCTGTAGCCTCATCATCCTCCAACGGCTTCATGGCGACCACCGTATCCCTTGTAAATATATTATACCCTCCGAGCAACTCCAACGCCTTCGGCAGACACATTACCAATGCTACCCCCACATCAGCATGTCCCCATTCGTCACTTACCGCCTCCAGCTTATACCCCCCTAATGCCTTGGCCTTCGGAACCAATGAAAACTTTCCCAAATCTCTCCGCAACCTCCCCTCCTCATCCTCATAACACTCCAGCCGACCACTTTTCACCACGTACATCAATGCATCGGCCATGTCACTCGTGGACTTCTGGCTAGAAAAACTTACTTCCACCATTGGCATTCCCTTTTCTCGCAACTGCTGAGCCATGATACGACCGCCTTCAGCCGGATCATAGCCAAACCAGCACGGTTGAAAGAAGTTTCGCAACCACAGACAAGCTTGCTTCACCTTCGTTGTGGGCACCTCCTTTTTTCCCGTCTCGGGGTTTAGTTTATCCGGTGCCCACCCCTTCACACGGGCCACCCTTATTCGTTGCTCTTTTTGGTTTACACCCACCAACACCAATCCAGTGTGGTCGTGCATAATACCAATGTCCAAACCGGCGATGTACTGCCAACCCGGCTCGGGCTTAGTCAAAGGACCATCCACCTGGAAGCACCGATCTATTTCACCCTCATCTAGTGCGTTTCCCACACCACTTTGCCACTGCCCCAGCCACAGACGCTTAAACTGCGTTCCCACCGGATCGAGCCGCCTCGCCTCTTCCTTGTCTTCCTCGCTCAACCAAGGGGCCAACGCCTTCCACTCCATCACGCACCAACGATCGGGATTGTTTGTGGCCTCATTCTTCCACCGCCAGGCTGGCGTCCCCTTGAACCCAGCGTTGGTAAAAATCAGCACAATTCCCCGCGGCACCCCGTTCGCGTTATTCATGTGCGTTTCATTTATTTCCCAATTATCGACATGAACCAGCTCGTTCAGTACCAATACATCAGGAGTATCACCATGCCGGGCCTTCGATCTCCCTGTTGCTTCTATCTTGACTTCCGCAATACCACTACTACCTATCACCCGATTTATCTGTATCCGCAACAGATTATTAAGCCAGGGATTGTAGAACAGTAAATCCTTAATCCGCTTCTTGACAATACCCGCCTGATCCTGCCGTGCTGCTGACACGGGCATCAGCAAGGGACGCTTGGCGAAGGCCAGCAACCACATCAAGCAAACGGCCAGATCAGAATCCTTTCCAGCCTTCTTCGTCCGCTCTATCCAAAACCGGCGGATGGGTGGCATCGTACCGTCCCGCACGGCTTTCAGTGATGGAGCTAATGCCTCAAAGCATTCCCTTTGAAAAGGCTCCATGATGTCACCAAATCGCTTCGGACCAGACGCGGAGGGTATCACCAATTCATCGACGAACAGCATAAAATCGTCAGCCATACGCCTCCTGAAGGCCGCTTCAGCCAGCTCACCTTGGTTTGCGGTTGCTTCTGTTATATTCATGGCCATACTGCACTTACCCAATATAACTATGGCTATATTACACTTACCCGAGAGAGGTATATGTTATATTCATGGCCATACTGCACTTACCCAATATAACTATGGCTATATTACACTTACCCGAGAGAGGGGATTTTCTAATCAATCTTCACCCCTTTCAACAGCTTTCGTATCCTGCAAACAATGTCCCTTGCCCGACGGGGAGACACCTTGTGCACCGCCGCCACCTTCGCTATGGTAGTTCCGTGGTTGATCCAGGCAAAATCAAGGAACAGCATGATGTCACGAAGAGACACACCATCACCCAACAAAAGAGCTATGCGAGAAAAGAGCAAGTGCCTCACATACTTCAGATGATCCTCGGCATCCAATTTAGCAGCCGGATCGGATTCACAATTCCGCAAAACACCTTCTTCGATGTTACATGATTGCCTATCAGTAACGTTAGCTTCTTTCTGAAAAGAACGAATAGAACGTTCTGAATCAAACCCCTCCAAAAAATAGGCTGGCTTTTTAACCAACCTATCCGTAGATAGAACAATTTTGTCCAAATCGTTACGAATGTATTGCCTCAGAATGGTGCTGAGTCTGCCCTTGCTCGGATCAAACTTGTCATCCACCACCTTGACTACTGACGCATTGGCCGTCTGCACAAGATCATCGAAGGGTATTCCATGAGACTTTGCCACCGCCTTCCACTTGCCAGCCTCTTTGACAACCGCTTTCAACTGCGATTCGATCAACAGACGGCGGGCTTCCTTTCCATCCCTCATCCGTTCCCACAACAATTTTTCCTCTTCGGCGGTAAACTGTGGGGCCTTGCCAATCGAATCTAGATAAAATTTGGTGCAATCCATCCATGCCCTTCTATTTTATATAACTCGCGGCGGGCCGGGTTCAAGGCCGACTTGGGATTTTAGCGGATGTATTGAACGCAATGTACAGTAACGATCTGATTGCATCGTTGGCTCAACCTTGCCCGCGAGCCGGGAAAGTTGTGATCTTTCCAGCCGTCCCACCTACTACTCAGGCAGTGTCCATTCCACGCCGCCGCCGCGAGTCTAAGTCTCTTTTGATTCTACATCAACGGTCAACCCCTTCCCGCTGCTTAATTGTACCAGCTTTTGATGCATTTTCCTATACTCTTTTAACTCCACCAATGGTATCTTATCCCAATCTATAGCTCCGACCACATTGACGTTGACCTGTGTTGGACTCACCACTACCTTTTCCTTCTCTGGTAGTCCTTGCAACCGAGATATTTCTTTGCTAGCTTCCAAAGCAGCACGATGGAACGCGGGATCACCTGGCTTTGCATCCACCCTCCTGACCGTCACTTCCTCTATCTGTTCCCCCTTGCCGTCGCACACGCTGCACTTCTTTTTGTCTTTCTTTCCAGTTCCACCACAATCATTGCACTTGATTGACGTATGCGTTGTGCTGACTTGCTCTTCAGTCTGTTTGCTTTGCTCGAAACTGAGCATGGCTTGTTGATATAGATGCCGATTGCGTTGAATGGCATCAGCCCTGAGCACAGGCAACTTATCCTTGTCTTCCTCTTCCCATCTGTCCCTTATCTGACTGACATACCTCACCACCGACGTGTAAGAGATTCCCGTCCTGGCCGCTATCCTGGTGCGGTTCGTTTCACCAGCAACATACATCCTCTCCACACGGTCTATTTGCTTTTGCCGTTCCAACTTGATCAGCTTGCGTTGATAGCTTTTGTTTTTTTCTGCCATACTGTGCCACCATAGTATTCTTTTACTATTATTTTCCTTACCCATTAGAGGGGGTTGTTTAGTAAGGAAAACCGGGGGCGTATCGGACCAACAACCATATATACAACAACGATATTCCCTGCCAAAAAGCTGTGATAACAACCGGACCACCGACGAAACAGAACCCCAACAAATCACCAATTATCATATAAATCCACAACGAAAACACAGTGGAAAATCGTAGTCTGTTACCGTTCATTATACTTTCCTTCACCACCATAAGTTGTTGTAATACTTCGCAAACAGGCTCATCCCCCACCTGAACTTATTAAACTGCTTCTTAGACATAATATAATAATCAATAGAATTAGAACTTGCCATCTCAAACGATTCAATCATCTTGTCCAATTTTTCATGCCATTCCCCCATACATCTCTCGTCAGACTCCTCATCAAACTGCTCAGAATCGTTCAGACTGGCCGGGTATGCATCGTTTAGCTCCTTCAACCGTCGTAAACGGGGCAGGATAAACTTGGCTATGGTAACGTCCAGCGACCATACATCCGAATCGTCCCATCCTCTTGTGCGTCGTTGCCACCAGAATCTAATCGCTCTAAGTATTCTCATCTCATCTTACATCCTTTACAGAAAAAGAAAGGGCATTGCATGTTGCCTATTTTCATTTCTCCGCCTCCAGTGCCGCCAACATCGCCAGGGATGCGGCGTGGGCAAGGGATATATCGGAACCTATATCATCGAAGAAACCACCCTCTTCATCGCTCAATCTCACGTTGTACGGTTGTTCGTAAGTGCCTTTCGGCCGCCGTAAAATATAACCCCACCCACGTCCACCTTCCTTCTTCGGCTTGCACAACTGCTCCAGCGTGGCCATCGCGGTGGCGGTGTCGGTGGAATATGAAAGTGGTTCCTCTCGGTATTTATCGGCCTTCGGTGAAACCCACATGCTGTAACGATAGCCACTTTCTGTATCCCATATTGTTTTCCACCCCAACGCTTTCGCAAGCCGTTCGTCCAGTTCCGAGCCGGGTTGTGGTTGGTTAGTGGTCATTGTCTTTTTCCTTTCCATTCCTTTTTGCCTGCCTCCCGACAAGCACATTCTATTGCACTCCGATTGCTTGCATCCTCGTAGGATATTCCCGTAACTGTTCCCAAATCAACAACGAAACCACACTGGCACTTGTGGGTTGTAATACCACACGTGGGAGCATAGTACACGTTCTCATCCACGTGATTGCACCGAGGGCACTTGCACGTTATAAAATATCTGGTTCCCATCATGTTCTCCTATGCTAAATAGTCCACCACATTCCACGGAAACACTGTATCAACAGTAGGACCATGACAACGCACCTTGTCACTCATCATCAAAGCAAACACCTTCTCACCAAGCATCTGCAAAGCATCATCATGCTTCACCGCCATATATCGTCCCACATAAAATGTATATTCATCCACCACTAATTGGTTTTCTTCCCGACTTGACATTATACAACTACCCTCCGCAACATCCCCTCTAAAGATTTAAGGATTGTTTTGTCTTGGGTACCACAGCCACAACTTCCTCACCATTCACACAAGCGACTTGCTTAGCCCGATCCTCATCCGCATAAACTATCAAGGGATAGCTATTATCTTTACGAACAATCACCCACCAAACCGTTTGTTTATCATCCATCAACAAAAACCAACATCCTTTTTATATCATCCTTTGCCACTTCGTTCAACTGCCTCACCCTCTCCCTCGTGATTCCCATCGAATCCCCGATTTGTTGCAGCGTCTGCCCTTCCAATCTCAGTTCCATGATGGTTCTCAACCGAACTGGTAGCCCCCCAATTGCCTTCCAAAGTTTTTTGGTATCTTCCTTTTTGTCTTGTTCCTGCTCCTCCTCTTCGTATTTATCTATTCCCCTCTCATACTGATACACCAACCAACCGATATTTGTATACTCTTTTTTCCAATCTTGTTCTATCGACAACGTTCCCCACTTTGCTTTGGCAGCACAAGAAACCAATTCATCATAATCTTGAAAATCCTCCCCACGTGCTATTATACCACCCAACTTTGCTGCTACACCGTCAGGTATCTTCACAACAGATGAATTAGCATACAAATACCGCAGCATCTTCTGCCGAATCCACAACGAAACGCAAGTGGTCAATGCACCACGATCAGGATCAAAGTGGTCCACTCCCACAATCAATCCCTCCATTGCTACAGACATCAAATCCTCCCACGACACATTTGATTTAGCCCCCTTAAAATAATAATCCACAAGATGAACGGCCCATGGCAACACACTGCGAATCAACCGCTCCCGTGCATCATAATCCTTGTGTTGCCTCCAACAGTCTGCCTGTTCTCTTGCTTGGTCCTTATCGAGAATAACACAGCCTCTCAATTCCTTGCGAATCACATCAGATGGGTCCATGACTTACTCCGTTTGTCAAGGGTTCTCATTTTCCGCTAGTTCCTTCTCTGCCAGCTTCCGCAATTTCGGGAGTGGAAATAATCGTCGCCCAGACCGTCAAGTTCACATTGGAGGTCGCTAGGTTTGTCCAGCCCCGCAACGTACTCGGCTATGGCTTGTTCAAGATTACTTCCTCCCTCGTGATTACAAAGCATTTTGCCATCAAAATACCTAACGCTCCAACTACCATCCCCGTATAACCGAATATGTGCATCGGTACATCTTTCATTGCGGGGGATTTTTTTCAACATTTTAACAATCCGATCCAGCTGATCCGGCCCCTCGGCGGGCGGGGGTGACAGCCGCACGTCAATTATCTTCTGCAAGATTCGAGAGTGTTCAACCTCCTGCTTGTACTTCCCCTTCCACACCTCGGCTTCGTTGTTGCTCGCAGATATCTTGCCGGCGAGGGCGTCGATGACAAGGATAGCACCAAGAGTTGTATCTTCTGTTATCTTTGTATCAATCTTTGCAATAAACAACTTAGACGCTAAGATTATCTTCTTCACCTCTTCCACCCGCTCCGCTCTTCCCTTCAGCGGATCGGCCCCCGGTCCAATCGTGAATGTTCCATCATCAGCCAAGGTAAAATGCAAGCCCTCCGCCGATAACATTCCGATAGATTTGAGGCGGACACCCAGCGGTTGCGTCAAATCAACTTCCTTCGGCGGCTCGGGTTGCAGTGCGGCGATGCGGTCGATAGACTTACACGCAAACTCAACCACATCGCCCTGCGACACACTGTTAGGGCACGAATAAACGCCGTTGAGTATGCCTTTCGCAATTGTAGGTAGTCCTAATTTTCTTGCCTCTTCCGCCATAATCTCCCGCATCTGTTGTTTTCGTTCGTCATTCATGTTTGGTTCTCCTCTGTTATTGCCTAAGAACAGTCACCTTAATAAATCGTGTTCCAGCCTTCACGTACACGGGAACGTCTGGCGGCAAGCCAATAGTCTTGCAAACGACTTCACTACCGACACCGGGCAGGTGCAACAAGTTTTGCATTCGAGGTGGGCATCTACAGCGTGCTAAAATCTCTTCGAGGTATTCACCCATTGTCATGTTTGGTTCTCCTGTTTATCCACTCTGTTAAAAACGACTCGCGGCGGGCCGGACGCTACCCCGGCTACGCATAGGATAGGCGTAGCATCGACGCCTCGTTTTACTTCATCCTTTCGGACCCAAGTGGCAGGGCACGGAGTCGAACCGTTCTGCCCTCGGCTTCAAGGGAGTGCTACCAGTACACTAACCCTCCGCTCCGCTTGGTTCTCCTATGCTCGATTCGCATGTCTGCTTTCCACGCCGCCGCCGCGAGTCTAAGGTTGTTGTAAATGGGGGAGGGGTACAGAGTTGCCATTCCCTCCGATTCGCCGGGCAATCGGCTCACTTACGGTACTACCCTAGGATTCCCGCAAGCTAGTTTTCCTCTCCTCAATATCTTCCATCAAAACATCTATCCGACGGCAGATTTCTTCGTAGTGATTGGTCTGCCAATTACGATCTTTTGTTAACGCCTCTACCTGTCGTGCAGCCGAAGCGTTCTGAGGTAACTCCCTAAATGAAAGCAACTCCCAAGAATCGTCACCAATAACTTTCGCTTCTTTTCTGTGTTTGGCGTGTATCACTTAAACCTCTCCTCTGTTCCGTTAGCCCGGCACTTGGCCGGGCACAGTCACGTATCCGAACATTGGGAAGGCCATCGTGAAGTCCTGTCACAAGGATAACCTGTTAGCTGTTGTTGCTCGAACACTGTTTAAATCACCCCCTCTCGGCCCGTGTGGGCGGTTGTTATTTCACGACAATATAGGCTGGGGTTTCTCCTGAACGTGTGACCATGCACTTTACAATCTCCACAGCGAAGCCGGCTGTTTCCAACAAGTGAGCAGCACGGCCGATCCGCTCTTCTTGTCTTTTCTGTTTCACTGTTAATTCCGACGTTCTAACTTGAATGTCCATTTTCCTTTCCTTTCTCCCACTCCGCATACGCGGCCTCTAGGGCTTCGATGGGTGTGTCATACAACTCGTCTGCCACGGAGAGTGGACTACCACAGATCAGTGGGCCGTAGCGGGTTTTGCCCCTCCACGGAAACTCTCGAAATCCGATCCGGCCGTTCGCCGCCAACTCCAGCATCTTCGTCAGCCGGTCGTTTTTGTCGCGGAATTCATTGCATTTTGCTGCTAGTCTCTTCCACCAGTCAACTTCGCCACTATACCCATTTATTTTGTTAAGGGTGACTTGGAGTTGGGCGTTGTCGTCGGCAAGTTGTTCGATTAGTTTGGCGGCCTTCTGCTCCGCAACATGCGGTGCCAACATAGCCAAGTAGGCTCGTGCTTCGTCTGTAAGTTCGCTCATTCTTTCGTCTCCGCTATTTGTTCCCTTGCCAACCGCTCGGCTTCCTCGGCAGTCTCACCTTCCGTGTTGAATACCTCTAATCTCTTTGGCCCAGCCGGGCGTGAGGCGACGGCACAAAACGGCGTGGGGTATCTGCGGCCCACAGCCATCCGAAATGAGCGAATAGTCCAGTTGCCTATTTTCATTTCTCCGCCTCCAGTGCCGCCAACATCGCCAGGGATGCGGCGTGGGCAAATGAGGTTTTGGATTTTCTATGTCCAATTGTTATTCCACCTCTAGTACGCAGCCACACTTTTTTGTATTTGGATCGATATTCCATATCAAACTCCCACCCACGTCCGCCTTCCTTCTTCGGCTTGCACAACTGCTCCAGCGTGGCCATCGCGGTGGCGGTGTCGGTGGAGAATGGGGGCACCCGACAGAACTCCCCGTATTCATTTGGGTACTGAACATCCATATTATTCACAACACCTTCGGGGTCGTCCCATCCCTTGCCGTCTGGGGCACGTTCCCACCCCAACGCTTTCGCAAGCCGTTCGTCCAGTTCCGAGCCGGGTTGTGGTTGGTTAGTGGTCATTGTCTTTTTCCTTTCCATCCGCTTTATATAACTTTTCATCAAAAACTACGTCTCGTTTTAGGCACGCCCGTATGTGTGAACGAAATCCCCAAGCATTGCGAGTAACCCATCTACCGCACCGAGGACATTCCCGCTGTCCATATTCCTTACACATCCCACTATCATCAGGCGATATATAATCAGGACTTGTTAATCTCGTACTAGATATTTTCCGTCCGCTTCCTCGATCGTCTTGATAAACGCGGCCACGATGTCGGCTGGAGTGACTTGGAATAACGCATATCTAATAGCTTCTTTTCGCCCCGGAAATGGATACGGCCACTCAGTAATTTTCATAACGTGTTTCGCAAACATTCCCCACAACCCCCGCCGCTCAATCTCTTCCAACAGCAGGCGGCAGTCGTCGAGGGTTTTTATCTGACGGCAATTTCCTCCACACATAAGGTTAGAGCATGTCCAACGATTTTCCGTAATCATTGGGTCCAAAAACAGTTGACTTTTGTTCCAAACTGATTTGCAGGCTCTGCAATACCACATTTCTTCCACTATCGTCGCCAGTTCGTCGCGTTGTTTTGGGGTCATTAGCTCGTGATTTACAATTGGTGTTCTCGGTGTATCCACGGTGGGTTTTCCGTTCTGTGTAAGTATGTTTCGTTTCCATTTAGGCCACTTTGCCACAACCTTATTTGCGTGTTCGATTGCAGGCTTGAGATTATCAGGCATCGTTTTCCTTCGTGGCTTTAAGCGGGCGTACACCATCTACTACTGATAGTCATTTCTCTTCCTCCTTCTTCCAGCCCGCCCGTATCGCGTCGGCTTCGGTTTTGGAAATCAGAATGTGGTTCGCATTGTTTTCTAGCTCCCCGGCCGGGGACTTATGCATCCCACTAACACCCCAAACCTCCGACGTTCCATCGCTACGGTACACCCAGACGCAGGCGATACCTTGGCCCTCAAAGGTATACCACCGCTCCTTCGGCTTCGCTCTTGCCTTAGCCTCCGCGATCATGGCCTCGGCTTCTGGGGTAGGGATGGAGAAGTGGTGTTCTCTTCCTAGCCTGTTAAGGTAAAACTCTGACTTACAAGTACCCTCCTTTTGTTCAATCCCGTCGGAACTAAACCAGACGGCCCATTTGCCAGGCCCAGGCAGCAGGCGTAATCTTCCGATGGATTTCTTACCATATACAATCACGTACTTCGGCCACTCGTTTTTCTCTTCCCACTTCCGCACGGCTTCCGGTTTGGAAGGGATGAGATGCACTAAACTTCCAAATGTTTTTACAAACAGATCGGGAGTACAAACCCATTCCCAAGTTGTATCAGGCGATCCATCGGCCCCATAAGCAACCCCAACCGTTCCTGGAAAGCTAAATAACACATAACACACATACCCTGGGATAATCCCTTCGCATCCAAACCACTTTGGCCACTCGGGTTTCGGCTCTTCCAGATATTGATCCTCTACAAATCTTCGGAACTCCTCTGGCCACTTGGCTTTCGGTTTGAGTTCGGCTTTCGGTTTGTGTTTGTCGTGTTCGGCCCGTAGCTCGCGGATGGTTTGATTGCGTTTGCCGACGATGCCGCAAAGTTTGTGTATTTCCTGGCCGCGTTCGTCACAATGTTTACGGATCAGATCGGCCAGCATTTCAGCAACTGATTCGTATCGGTTGGTGTCGTTGCCGACGGTGGCGGCGTGGATACATCGACTGCCCTGCTGTCTCAATCGCGTGACTTCGTCCGTCTGGTCCGCAACGTGACCGGCAAGAGCGTGGATGGTGTCAATTGCAGTGTTCACGATATCATCCATTGATACGATGCTCCCCTCACGCATGAGTTTTGCTCGTTCCGCATATCCTGGGCGAGTACAGAAATCATCCGCCACCACTTTCCGCATCTCCTCTTCCGTGTGGCAGGGCGTCTTGTCGGCTACGTGGCCGGCAAGAGCGTCAAAAGCTAGAAATGCACCTTGAACAACTTGGTACCTTGACTCTCTAAACTTGCAGCGGAAGTGATTGGCCATGAAGAGAGGCACATCCTCGTGAACCGGCTTGTCAAACTTGAACGCCTCCAACGCCAATGCTATAGCTTTTCGCATCTCCTGTTCCGTCATGCACGGCTTGTCGGCTTCGCGTAGGGAATCATTCAGCATAGCAACATCGTAGTAAGCCTTCTCACATTCAACTAGCTTGGCTTTCGCGGCGGCGAGTTGGGGTTGGAGATTGTCAACCTCCTTGCGGAGCCTATCGCATTCTTCCGCCGTGATGGGATTTGGAAAAACGGTTGAAAGAATTGGTAGAGCCTTTTCCAACTCCGCGATCCGCTCCACCAGCGGGGCAGTGACTTCGGTGGCGGACTTGGTGTGGTCTTTATACCAGGCAATAAACTGTTCTCTATCCTGGGAAACAGAAACATCCACCCGCCCATTTAGCTCTTCCAACTTTAACCTAACGTCATCCGCCGACGGCCCACAGACTGCCAGACGCGATTTTTCGATGGCCCAGCGGGCGAACACTTTAAGCCGCTCAATAAAGTTATTAGAAAACTCCCCGTAGTCACCCCATATTTCAGCCGTCTTAGCTAGCATCTCATCATCCGTTAGCTCTCGCGGCTGCGGTTCGTCGGCGAGAAGTTTATCGAGGGCGGCGGCAACAACATTCCATTCAACCAGTCGAGGAACTCCGACAGAAGTCACCGGACAACCATATTCTTTTGCAACCACTTCCCGCAACTTATCAACTGTTATCATCACTTTGCTCCCTTGCCCGGTAATAAAACATCTGTCCAACCCATACCGTGTTCACTATTGCCACAAGTATGCCACAACCGAATGAATACCATGCGTCGACAGCTGGGTAGAAAAAACAGTTCCAATATCCCCACAAAGTAAAAAACGCCGTCGGTGCAATACAAACGCCGCATATCTTTTTGTCGTGGTATAGCTTCACTATATTCATTATCAGAAAAAGCCCCGCGAACAACTCGAACACACTGTTTATTATGTCATGTATCATCGCATTGCTCTTGTATTGGATTTCTTGAAACAACCACCCAACTAGCAACGGCCCGCGATAGCTTAGCTTCCGCCCATCCCTGCCCGTCGCCCATCACTTCTCCTTTGCCGCTTCGGCGGCTTGGCGTGTGCTGTAAAACCATTCATGGGGTGCGACGGTTCCGGTGCCCCAAGGATTGTCCGCCATCAGGTCGATCGAGTAACCCACAGACGCAACAGCAACGGCCAATGGCTTGCCTTGATAAATAACCCACACTTCCATAAGGGGAACGATGAAAACGCCGTCTACCGTTGTACTCAGCGGTGCCGTCAGCCGCTCGATTTCGGCCTCTAATTTTCCCACATGTTCCCATGCCATCCGACACTCGATTCCCTCCATATCCACGTCTTCGTTTCGCAGTTCGCGGAGGGCATCCAGTTCCGATTTCGGCTCCTCTACACCTAGCTCTTGTCGAAATACCGGGTCGTAACTATTATGCCAGCCGCGAAGGATAGACTTGAACTCGGCTAGTTCTGCCATCTGGGCGGCGTAGGCTTCGCGGATAACCTTTGCCGTTCGAGCAAGTCTTTCTTCGCAGAGCGGCAAACCAGAAATTAGGGAATGCACTCTTTCCGCCGCCACTTCCGCCGGGTCGGGTTGTTTGTTAGTCATTGCTTCCCTCCCACTGCTTCTGCGGCTTTGTGCCATTCTGCTATCGTTGGCAACAACCCATCGCAGTCGGGCCTATCATCGTTGCCAACGCCATGATAAGCAAGCCACTCATACCATCGACTACATCCCGAAGGAATGGAAGGGCCGGAATCAATACGCAACCGACATTTGCCGGGCCAATTGTCGGGGATTCCGTTGGCCACTACTGCAAATGGTTTAATCACCGCTCGTAGCCGCTCCAATTCGGCCGTCTGCTTGGCGAAGGCTTCGCGGATGATAGTAATTAGGTCTATGGCATCACCATCACCATTATGCCCGCTCTGCGTATCCTCAATAAATCTGGTAATTCTTTTTGTCAATGCCATAGCGGAATCGTTTATGATATGTGTTTGTTCCGCCGCTACTTCCGCCGGGGATTTTTCGTTGTACCACTCCTGCGGGGCCGGATTACGTTCGGCTATACGCAACAACTCTTCGTTGGATGGTGTTATTGCATCCAATTCTTGCAATTCTTGTTTTGCCGCCACTTCCTCCGGGTCGCGTGGTTTATCAGTCATCATCATGCTCCATTGTGTATACAATTGCCTCTCGTACAGTAGGTTGTGGGATATTCCCCGTAAGATTTTCCCAATCGCCACCAATCTCATGTAAACGCATACCACGCTCCTGAGAACTCTGACGAACAACAACACCAACGCCACAGCCAGTAACTTGCCCTTCCAACCAATCAAGCAATTCGCTGTCGCTATATTTTACTTTCATCGCTCGGCCTTCCTTTCCAAAACAAGCAACCGGCCCGCCGTATCACTACGCGGCAGAGAGGAAGTTACAACCCTTCTGTTTACGGGCCGGCTGCTTACAATCTATTATACCAACCTCGAAAAAGATGCCCCCTTATTCTGGGGTATCATCAACTACGGCACGACCGATCAACTGCTCCCAATCACGCTCGGGACGGACTTCCAGGTTCTTTTCCCACACAGCCCTCATTACCTTGGGATCGACTCCATTCTCCGACGCTATATGCATAAGAGAATTAAGGTCTTTTGGAAAGCAACTCCCACCAAAACCATAGTGACCGTCCGGACCGGGCACCATCCAATGAGATTCGGTCAACCGTTTGTCCAATGCCACAACCTTCCATACCTCCTCATAATCAATTCCCAACACCCCACACACCTGACTGATTTCATTCGCCAATGAAACCTTGGTTGCCAGAAAAACATTGGTCACGTATTTGACCATCTCCGCCACAACAGAATACATACAACAAATACGCACGGAAGGAAAAGCCTTCTCAAAAACACAAAGAGCCTGTTCCAACGCATTGCCTACACCACCCAAAATAATCCGATCCTGATTTGCAAAATCCTCGTTCGGACTAACCTCCCGCAAAAACTCAGGGTTGAAACAAATATCCAAATCATCATAGAGATCATTCAACGCGGCAGTTGTTCCTGGTGGCACAGTGGACTTCAGAATTACTACAACCCGCCTATCCAATTCTCGTGCAGCAGCTTGCAGTTCATGCAATACATCATGGATGATACTGATATCACAACTCCCATCCAGTTTCATCGGAGTGGGAACGCAAACGAAAATGGGACCATCCACAGACCTCAGCAATTCGCAATACACCACACCACCTACCGGATGACGCATAGGTTTCTGCCGCTCGGCACGCTCCGTAGTGCAAGGCTTGAGATAGGTATAAACAACATCCTCCTCTTTTTTGTTGTAAGTCGCCACGTCGAAGGCATGCCGCAACCCCTCCCGCACGGCGGTCCCAACAAAGCCCTGTCCGATCACACCAATTGAATTGAAATCAGTCATTATTTGCTTTCCTTTTTTCTTCCCGCAAACGCGAACCTTTACGATCCTTTAGAAAACTACGCAATGCTTCACGCAACTCATTCAGTTTTCCCTTCCCGAAATTGGGCACGGCCAGCAATTGCTCATCGTTCAACTCGGATAGATGCCCCACGGTTACGATTCGATTCTCACCGTCGAGCAACCCTTCCAACACATCTATGACCTTTGTCGATAATCCGTATGCCTCCAACTCCGCTATTGGAACAATCAATTGTTCACGTCTTGCTAACATTGTTTTCCTTTCTAGTCTGTACTAATCCTAGCCAAAATCTTCGCGTTCTTTCTCCGATCTTCTCCAGACAAATCCATAATATCAAAATCATAGATGTCGTTTTCATCAAATTCGTACTCCTCATAACCCAACCGCCCCAGCCAAATAAGAAGCATATTCATATCGTAAGTAAAACCACAACCACTCCAATTGTGTTCCCTTATAGCTACGCCGACGTATTCTGCCATTGCCTCTAATGACCTTCTCAACCTCACCTGATTTTCCTCTTTATCTTCCTTCTCAATACGATCCCTTTCTCGTAAAACAAACCTTCGATTAGGATCACCCCTCGGAGGCTTCTTCGGTAAGGAACTAGCCACCAAATCGGGGAGAAGCCGTCGCTTGTATTCCCCAATATCCGCTTGGGCATCCCTTCCATCTGGTATTCGCAGGATTGACAGTATCGTATAGTCACTATAACTACCAGCCGTAAGCATTATTACTTTGTTCATTTTCTATCCTCCCCCTATGACTTCACAAAAGGTTGCTTCACCAATAGTATAATTGCTATTGCAAACCAACACGATCCAAGAACCAAAATCCTTTTCCTTGATCGTAATGATCTCAAAATCCTTGGCGAAGAAAAGACAATCCCGCTCACTCTTTGGACGCACAACACGATCCAAAGACTTGTCAGACAACAACCCAAACATTGGTAGATTCTTGCCATCCCAATCCAATAGAACGGCAAAACGATTATCTACACTTCTCTTCAGAATGGACCCACTGCCAACAGTAGTCCACGGTTCCGGATAATGTAACAACAAACAAGGAACTCCCATCTTTTACCCTCCCAACTCAATTACTTTGCCCATCCGAAAATCTTCTATATGGGTCACAATGACGAACTGCACCCCCATATCCTCCGCCAACCGTTCGATCATCCTTCGCACCTTTTGCCGATAGACCTTGGCCACAAAACGACCCGGCTCATCCAACAGAACCAACCGACGCACGGGCGGCCGCATGAGCATGATGCAACCCAACCGCAATCCCAACGCGGCCACGTCTATTACACCGCCACCCACCTGAGACAATGGATCATCAAACTCCCTTCCATCCCGAACGAAAGTCAACCGAGCCTCCGTCTTTCCCCGCTTGCGGTCGAATCGAATTACAAACTCATACGGATCGTCGAACACCGCGTTCAAGCAACGGGTCACCACGTCGGCCAATCGCTTGTGTATGCTCTGCTGCACACCCTGTATTATCCTTTGCAAAATCTGTTGGGCTTCTGTAACGTTAGTCAATTCCAATTCCAACCGATCCTTTTCGACGGCTTCCTTTTTCACCGAATCGGACGCTCTTTGGTGATCGGAACGCAACCGATCAACGTGGCGGCGGTATTGTATAAGTGGTTTCATTCTCCTAATTTTTCTCCCCATTCCCCATCGAACCGTTCCATCGCCTTGTCAAACTTGGCCCGCTTCCGTTTGCAATCCTTCTCCGTCTTGACCAACAAAGCCCTTCCCTCTTCCAACGTCTTGCAGCCGTATTGTTTTTTCAACTTCATCATCGCTTGCTCCAACGCACCCTCGGCCCGGTCGTATTCACGACGAAGTCTGTCCACCTTGGCCTTCAGTTCCTTGAATCGCTCGATACTAGCCATGATCGTTTATTCCCTCCACAAACAACACACAACCAAAGGACACTTCAGTCATAAGCCATGCACTATATTGGTCAAAATCTCGTGCATACATAAATGTAGTTTTATCTTCTATTTGCTGCCCTTGCCAACCTTCCGACAACTCACACACCCCCCAACCTTTATCATAAGGAAAGGGTCGTCGGATAGGATCAAAACCATTTTCGTCGCTATCCCAATATACACAATCTTTACAGTTACCCATGATTATTTCCCTTCCAATGCTTCCAACATTACCTTGCCAACACCGTCCGAAACCTCCCCATCGTTGACATAACGACGTACCATGTCACCAAACCCTACCCGTTCCACATCCAAGCCACCCAACCCGTCGATAAACTCCGACAACTCCCGTTCATTCACTTCACCCAACGGCAACTCCTCATCATCTTCCAACCACTTATCCTCGGACACGTCCAAAAAATGACGCTTAACTTTCCCGTTGTCAAACAACAACCCCACCGCCGGCTTGTATTCCCGTTCGTTTTGCTTGCGTCGGATTAAGCATCCACAATTATAGACCGTGCAATCTCCTGCCTTGGCGGTGAATCCCTTATGGTTGTCACCAAATACCGCTACGCCGTATCCTTTCAATTGTTTGATGTAGCTGGACAAGTTATCACCGTTGGGTGCTCCCGTGTATTGGTTTCCTTCCGTCCAGATATAGGAATGGGCAACGGCAACTCTCAATCCCCGCAACTCTTTTTCTAAAGGAGTTATCTGAACACCAAATGGAAAACTATGCAAAGAAAAAACATCATTTACATGCCAACATATTATCTTTGTATCTATTAACGTCCGATAAGCCGACTTCTCCAAATCTTCCAAATTATGTAGTGGCAATTCGTGCTGTCCCGGTATGGCAACCAGCACAGGCAAATGCCGAGTCGCCCAATTGATAAGGGCCGGAGTAGGATTATACTTATCAAAAATATCTCCCGCACAAACTACAGGACAATCATACTTCTCCTGCAAATCCCGCAACTGCCGCAACGGTCGAGCCTGAGCGTCAAGCCAGGATTCTTCTGCCGACCTGGCCACGGGGGGGTTCCAACTAAGATGTAAATCTGCAACAAACAAAGCAACAATTTTACTCACAAAAATTCCCTTCTATTTTGTTGCCACACAAAGGGCATATATCACCTACTTCTTTTTTCATTTTCTCCTTAGCCTTTGTCAATTCCACGTCGCTATCAACCGCACCATTCCGCATATCAATAATCTCACTAACCGAATAACGCAACGAATAACACTCAGCCTCAGCCGACTCTAACCCATCGGCAAGTTTCTCCAACCCCCCAATGTCCGGCACCTCAACGACACCCGCCTCCGCCTTCTCAATTTCTGCAATCATATCGGACAACGCTAGCAAATCACTCTCATCTGTAATACAGCTTTCCTCCAACGCCTCCAACTTCTCTACAGCCTTTTCCACCTCAGGAACGTAAGATAGCTCCTCTAGCTCCCCCTGTGCCTCTCTAAGACGTTTCGTTACTACATCCCTCTCCACACCCACCAACCTCACGCGGGACGCTACACGAGCTACCACGGCATCCATGACATCCAAATCAACCACCTGATTCAATTGCCTGGCAACTTCGGCAGGGGAAAGAGAGAACCAAAAAGAAGGATCATGCTGCCCTTGCACGTTGGCATCGGATAGATTCAGAAGATTGTCTATCGACTCCGGTACAGAATTGCCAAACGCCCCATACTTTTTCTTGTCCAATTCGTATGAGTTTATTCCCTTACCCCGGCGGCGTCGAATCGTCTGACCATCGACCAGCAACTTGACGGTGGACCGCTCTGTTCCTTCCCTTACGCAAGCATCACCAAGAGGTCGGTTGAAAGCCACCCAACGAATCGCACGAAGCACGGCAGACTTGCCCACGTCTGAAGGGCCTATCAGGCAGGTCACTTTGGGATCGAACTTGATTCCCAAGGACTCGTGACATTGGAAATCTTTAAGGTGCAAACGCTCTAAAGACATTACGAATCCTTTTTACCTAATTTCCAACCACGCAATCGTGTTTCTTCCTCAACATTCCACGGATCATCTTCCTCTGCAAGCCTTCGCAAAGGACAAACCTCAACCTCTACTCCATCACCTACAATCAAACACCCGTGCTTCCGACAAACAGCCTTGTAATCAACCAGAAAAGCAGCAATACGGCGAGCTGCTCCGGGATCATTTTCATCTATTTTATACTCATATTCGATTTCTCTAACCGTTTTCATTCTGGGGCTTTCCAACCTTTCTTCCTTGCCCAACCTCTCAACAGCAACTTTCTTCTCAACAACTACCATTACAATCTCCTTTCAATTATTCTCTTGCATCACCAAATATATTTGCATTGCCAACTTCGACAGATCATCTAGCTTGCAACACACCAACCACGGTTTGTGGTTCCGACGATGGGCAACTACGGGAACATCACCTTCCCCCGCGTCATTCTCTGCTTGTTCCATCGCCTTGTACAACGACAAGGTTTCAGTTCGCTTCACCTCCCAATGTACCTTTGGTATCCCAGCAACCACGTCGGGCGTCCCCGGCCCTCCATGATACTGCCGGCCACGATGAGCCTCCACACCGAAGAGGCGGATCAGTTTCCTGGACAATTCCCGCTCGCCCCCAGCCCCTTTGTTCCGTGACATTCTACCGGACATATCAATCCCTCATATCGTATGGATTATATTTTGTAAATGCCCGCAACTTACCACACTTTTCACAACAAACAACCAAAGAAAAAACTTCCCGCAACAACCACTTGTCTGGATTTACTATGCGTCCGCTTTTAGACTTACCTACCATTCGCTTAAAAGGCGACTCCATCAAAGTCTTGTCCAAAACCTTCCATTTATGCTTGCAAAAACAACCCATCATCTAATCCTCCTATAAGCCAACGAAGCCATACCAAACCGATTCATTACCTTGTCCCATGCCCGCTCGTCAAACTCATCCCTCTTCAATTTGCATTTTGGTGTGCCAGCAAACGGCAACCGCACCAACTCCAAGTTTCGATTGTATATTTTGTTCCCATCTATTATAGCACCAAACGCAATCTCACTGTCCTTCATTCCACCAGACAGAAACTTGGTTGCCTTGTGCGGTCCGACCCCCTTAATCCCCTTCACATTGTCAGACGTGCATCCGGCCAATGCCTTGACATCCGACCAAAGAAACGGATCAATTCCCCACATATCACGGAACAGTTTGGCAGTGAACAATACTTTCAACGTCGGGCTATAGATCATCACCCGACTATCGACGAGCAACTGCCATAGATCGTTGTCGGTGCTGATGATTATAGCGGTGTGTTTTTTGGGCATCCCGATGCACACCGAAGCAATCAAATCATCCGCCTCGAATCTGTGGTAGCGAAACACGTTGCGAAAACCAATCTCGAATAACAACCCATCACACATCAACTCCAGTTGCGTATACAGTCCTTGACGGGCATCATCTTGCTCCAGTGTGGATTCCTTTTTTCTTCCTTCCTTATATTCTGGATAGATTTTCTTTCGCTCCAGCCGCCGACCGTCAAAGCAAAATGTTGTTGTGGTGGGTGAAAAGCGTTCACGCAACAACTTGACCTCACGGAACACACCAAACAATACGCCCGTGGTCTCGCCCTCATAATCAAGTTGGCCCACCGTATACAAAGCACGATAGGCTAAACAAGACACATCGATGAGGAGGTGAGTATGGTTCATTTATTGATTGCCGCCCCAGCCAAAAGAAATCCTGCAAACAAAAACCAACCCCACCCATCGCAGTTTCCATAAGCAAGCCAACCAGACAAACCAAGAGACAAAAGTCCGGGCAACAAAAATATCAAAGACATAAAATTATTCATTCGTATCGCTTCCTACGCTTCACCTCACACGCACGCTCGATATCCATCCAGGTCTGCCCCACCAACTCACACAAGTCGTCAACCATATCATCTTCTTCTATCTTCCGAATCAATTCCTCCTGCCCCAATTTCATCACCGGCCCCAGACCAGCAGCGGTCACAATACTTCCCGTCTTTTTCCATACTTCCTCTTCGATCAAATACGCAACCATGCTACCTGTATCATCAATCCCCGCACTATGATATATGGGGATCGTCACGGTCCGATCACGTCCGGTGATTCGATTCTTTTTCACTTGCACCTTGCTGAGTATCCCCAACTCCCTTTTCTTTCCTCTATACATCCGCGTTAGTTTCTTTCTGACCGACGCCCACAATTGCAACGTCGCATAAAACTTCAAGGCGTGTCCACCACTGTAGGTTTTCTTCTCGAACAAACCGAAGCTGTCCCGCGTCTGGTTTATCACGATCAAGATACTGCCAGTGCGAGCCAACTCCCCGATCACCCGACGAATGTTTGCACTGTGAACCTTCGCTTTGTTGTCTCCGTATGTTCCAGTCGTTTCCTTTCCTTTGCGTCGAGCCTTCTTTCGCTCGTCAAACTTGTCTCCCTCCGCTTCGCTACTGAGTGCATCCTGAGAATCCAAAATGTATATACACGGCCCATCAGACTTAAGAGCATCGTCAAGATGGAAATAAAAATCCTCTGCTGTCATACTATAAACTGGACCACCATCCCCATCCACCTCCGGTGGCTCCACACGCTCGGCTACAGCCTGGCCAAAAAACTTACGAAAATCCATCAACGCCCCACGTTCCGTCGCATCATAGATGAATCGGTAATCGTCGAATCGTTTGTTTATTGCCGCCTCGGCAAAACAAGTGAGGGCCACGAACGTCTTGCCACTTATAGAATCACCCACAAAGAAAACATAGGAACCCATCGGGAACCCACCGGAAGTCAGACCCGAACAAGCCAGGTTCAACATCGTACTTCCGGTACTGAGCAACCGATCATTGGTGATAGTCAAGTCCTTTGGTTTCTTCTTTCGCAACGCAGCTTTGATCTTGTCTGTTGACTTCATTTATTCCTCTAATAAAAAAGGCCCGACAGGTAGATGCAAACCCAAAGCAACCCGTTCTCTCACCTGCCGGACCTCCCCTCTTATGTACTAATCGTCGTCGTCATCCCAATCATCATCGTCCTCTGGAGGCGGTTCATCATCAAAATCATCATCCCACTTATCATCATCTTCGACTGGTTTCTTCTTTCCCTTCTTTTTGGCAGTGGGTTTCTTTTTCTTTGGCTCCTCATCATCATCTTCGACCGGATCAACCTTCTTTCGTTTCGGAGCAGGCTTCTCTTCCGGCTCATCATCCTCCACCTCACCAGCACTTTCCACTTGGTGAAAGATTGCATTCAATTTATTATAGGGAACCTCTTTCAACAGATTATCCAGGCAGATGCCGTGGTCCAACAAACCGTCAAGCAAGCCTTCCTTCCGTTCCCTGAAATCAATGTTGTATGCCTTCAGAAACGAGTTGCCATCAAAGGACTTTTCCTCAAAGCTAACCTTGAGTTGACTGCCACCATCTGGATCGTCAAACTCAGCAATATGCCGCTCATCATCCTCAGCGTCCCGCCGTTGCATATCCAACAATTCTCCGAACAGGAAGTGAGAGAACTCCCACAACTTGACCTTGCCTTCGTCACTACGATCATGCACCAACCAAAGCTGACGTTCCTTCGGTTTCAGGGCTTTCAACTCTTTGTCATCTGCATCTGGATCGGCCGCTCGTTTTGTACGATACTCACATATCGGACACGGCTTGTCAAACGTCTTGGCCAAGCAAATATAGCTGTCGTTGTTTGGTCCTACTCCCCGGTGAATGTAATACGTTCGCTCATAATACAACTCACCTTCATCAGCGTATGGGTTTCCCTTTCCCACCGTAAACGGAACAATATCAATTCTGTGGCTTCCCTTTTTCGGCTGCCAAATATCCACGCCGTCGGGGATCGTCAACGTGGTCCACTCGCCACCACCACGATGTTGAGCGTCCCGCTTTTTGGAACCTGCTCGTCGTGCTTCTCTACTCTTTCTTTTCGTAACCATTACTATTCTCTCCCTTGTGATACAACTCGTCAAAAAACTGCCGACCCCGCAACACAGCTACGGTGGCCACCTTGAAACAAACGTAAACAAACCACGGAAACAGCACTATCAGTGCCATTACCGCTATCAATAGTAAAAACCAATACCACATATCATTCACTGCCTTTCCGGCCCTTGCGTCTTATGCTTCTCTTGCTGACCTCATCCATCCGTTCCCTTTCACATTCTGGAACCTTTGGACTGCTAAAATAGTTGGCAAGTTGCAATTGTATCAAACCCTCTATGGACTTTTTCTTCTGGTCCAAAGCCGACACAGCAGTTCCCAATATGTTGACGTTGTCTTTTGCCCGCAATATTTTCTCTTGGGCTTTCACATGCTTCACCTGAACAACTATCATAGAACGCAAAGACGATTCCGTTATCTTCGTCAAACCAAAACTCTCAGGATCACTGCGAATCGCCAAGTCTAATTCAGCATCGACCAATTCCAACATGGCCTTCGCCCGATCCAATTCATGTCGGGCATTATCCAATTCCGCCGCATAGTGAAAATACAATCGCGGCTGTTCCACACATTCATCGTCCAATCTGTGACGATCTATCTGCAAACTCAATTCGATTTCTTTGTTTCTCATTTTTCTTTTTCCTCCAACCTATTATACCCAGAAAAATCTAATGCCCCACGATTGATTTAAGATAAGCGTCCCTTCGTTTTTTAGACCAAGGTTTGCCAACACGAACTTCACACATCTTTTTTCTATTATCATCATTCTGCCACCACTTCTTCGTTGACTCGCTCATTTTCTGTTTTGCTTCTATCGAATGGAAGCATCCTTTTCTAGCTTTTGCCGCCTCCTTTTTGAATTTCTCCGATAATCGTAATCTCCCATCTTTATAAGCATTCCTAAGTTTTTGCCTACGAGATTCAGAACGCATCGCCTTATAAAAAACAGGGCTATTAAGATGTCCCCTTCTTATATTCTCCCGTTGCTCAATTGTCCGCTTCTTGCCCATCGTTTTCTTTATTCTTTTGTTGATAGAATCCAAAGATTGCTTGAATCCCGACGTTCCTTCTCCACCATCTGTTAAATTATATCCATTGGGTGCTTTTGTATTAAACAACTTAATAGTTGCTTTTTCTAAATTACACAATTCTTCTTTATCACATTCCTTAATCAATACCTTCCACTCAAAAGCAGCAAAGCCATATTTAACAAGCGCCCAATGGAACACAATCTTTGATCCTTTTTGGGCTTCTCTCTCATGCCCATCTTTTCTCTCATTCATTTTTCCACAAGTTTTCCCCACATACTGCTTTCCATTGATTTTATTCATGGCAACGTAAACACAACCCATAGTATCACTCCAAAAAGAAACCCCGCAAGCGTCGGCGACCTCGACGGAAGAATACCGAACGCAAGCGGGGCTGTCTGTAATTGGACCCGTCGAGGTCTCCAATAAAAGTATACTACAAATTACCACAATGTAAAGCATAATTATTGCCCCACAATTTCGTAGCAAGCAGCAATCAATCCAGCCTTCCCAGAGTCAAAAAAATTATCGCGGAAGGATGAAAGTATATCAAAAGCCCTGCCAGCTTTTTCTCCGCCTCCTAAGAGTACTTTGGTGTGGTAAGCCAGCAGCATACGCCGAATCCCCTCCGCCTGACCCTCCAACCCCTCGATGCTGTTCAACAACTTAGAAACCTCCGACCACTGTGCCTTCGGTTTCATCAGCAACCGTGCCAAGTCTATCGCCTCCCGTTGCGACTCCGTGGCAGCTATCGCTTCCAGTTGAGCCTCTTCCCCTTCAATACCGGCCACTTGATCCAACAACACCAACGCCTTGCGTGGGCTGCCCTCAGCCACCTCCACAATCTTCTCCATTACATCCGTTAATTCTTCGATGTTCTCTTTTCTACAAACACCAGCCAACAATCTTTCCATATCATCATCCCGCAACGGCTTCAGTTCCAAGGTGGTGCATCGATTGCGGATCGTAGCTTTCAATTTGTTTGGTTCAGTGGTTGCCAATATAAACCAAACATGCGGGGGCGGGTCTTCCAACAACTTCAGCATCGCCTCTTGGGCGTCTACAGACAATTTGTGGCACTCATCCACGAGCCACACCCGACTATCGCCACCACCCAACGGCGAGAGCATAACGCGGGAACGCACGTCACGCACCATGTCGATCCCGCGAAAGTCAGCGGTGTTCAACTCGGAAAAATCTCCCTTGCTGCACCTTAACATCCGCCGAAGTATGCGGGCCAGTGTTGTCTTGCCACAACCGGAAGGGCCAGTGAGCAGCAAAGCATGGGGTATTTGGTCGGGCTTGCCCCATCCCTCGATAGTTCTAATGATGTTGCTTTGCCCAACCAACTCATCCAGTTTTTTTGGTCGGTATTGTTTGTAGAGTTCTGTCATAGGTCAAATCCCTTCGGTCTTTTCAGTTCGTGTTTAATTCGAGCGATTGCAATCTCAAAGTATTCCTTGTCCATTTCGATTCCCGCAAATCGGAAGCCTTCCTTGACGGCCGCAATTCCCGTGCTACCGCTACCCATGAACGGATCGAGCACAATACCACCGGGCGGAGTTATCAACCGGCAGAGGTATTGCATCAGAGCGACGCTCTTCACCGTCGGGTGGTTGTTCTGATTCCTATAAACCGACTTGTCGGTAATCTTCTCACCGGACGGACAATGGCAAATCGTATCCTCTGACCCAACAAACTTTTTGCTGCACGTTTTACAACGATCGTTGTATGTCCGAATGTTGGTGTCGCTGTTTTGTTGCTTCGCCTCCAACCCCTCACACCCTTCATTCCGTTCTGACCTACTTGCCTTGGGGCAGTAAAACGCTCTAGTTGTGATAGGTTCGATGGTAGGCGTTATGGTGTTCTCGGTTGCGTTGTCGCCATTCTCGCAAGTAGTTGCGGGCACATGGTTTACAATATCCGCCGTAAGTGTCTGCTTTTCGGGTGTAGAAATTATCGAGGGATTTGTATTTGCTGCATCGGCAACACCATCTAACTTCGATTCCCTTAATAATTTTGTGGTTTTCTCGTAACCGCTGGTGATAGTTGTCGTGCCATCCTGCTGTAACGAGTTTGAGGTTTTGGATTTGGTTGTCATTGCGGTTGTGGTTTTGGTGGTGGATTTCGTACCCCTTGGGAATTGATCCTTTGGCTTGTTCCCAAACCCACCTAGATTCAAGCTGCCGATAGAGCTTGCGGCTCCCTTGCTCCCGCCAGCACCGGTAATATCGGCCGTCTTTTTTGGCGTGGTATTGCCAAGCATTAGCTCGCCCGTGTTTTCTGTTGGCGATGTACCCACATTGCCGGGAGCAGAAACGTCCAAAGCCGCGTACAACGTCTGAAGGGCGTGCCGAGAAAAACTTGCTGCACTTTTCGCATCGTCTTTGCATAATGATTCTCCTTTTATGCTTTCAGGTTTACCTTGATTGCACATAAAAGAATCGTTATTGTCAACCATTGTCGCAAAGAACCGCCCCACAGGCTCACCCGCTTGTTTTTCTAAACTGTGAATCGAGCAGCCGTCCATGCACTGCCAGTCTTCCACGGTCTCGATGCCGTCGGGGGAAGCGTGAGGCTTGTAGGGCAAACGAGAATTAAACTTGCCCATCGTAATGCCACCGTCGTTTGGCACGCTTGGTTCATTTCCAGATACGGCCGGACTACCCTTTACCTTCTTCACCCCCCGTTTTCTACACCCGGCCGCGTGGGATAATAGCAGATGGGAGGGGAAACGGCCCTTTTTCCAATCGTCCGTCATGCTGCCAGTTTGTTTGCTTGTATTTTTCCACCCACCGCTGCCCTTGCATCCTGGCTTCGTGATCGGTTTTCTGCTCGTATCGTTTCCTTGCAATCCCACCCGACACCCATCCACGTTGATACCGCCGGTTCCATGCTTCAACACGTTTGCGGCAATAGTTTTCTCGGCCAGTGGTTTTCTGCAAAGCCACCAGCACTCCACAGCCGGTTTCAACGCCGTGCCCCAGCCGTCCCATTGCTTCGCGGCGTCGGTGGCGGGGGCAGTGATGTCTATTGTTGCTTCCCCATCTCGACGAGTGGGGTCATTTATTCCGCCATTGTCGGCCTCGCTAAACTGGGCAGACCCGAGCAATTTGCGTTTTCCCACCACTTTCCTCTTAGCTCCCGCCGCCTTGTCGATGGCCTTGCTCACGTTCAACGACTTCGGAAAGCCCGAACCGAAGATATGGTACACACAATCCCTTAACTCAAACCCTGCATCCTCGATTGCCGTGGCCGTCCAGTGGGAAGTCCGAGGCAATGACCAGCAAAGCATGTGGCCGCCCGGCTTCAGCACGCGAAGGCATTCCACCATGATCGTCCGCAACCACGCTATCCACTTGTCACGACCACCCCGATCACTGTCAAATGCCTTATTCATAAATCCGATTCCCGCCGGAGGGTCCGTTACAATTGCGTCGATGCTGTTGACCTTCTTTTTCTTCAACAACTCCAAACAATCAGCACGGAACAAAATTACACGTCCGTCTTTGGATTTCCATTTACTCACAACTTGACCTCTACCTTCTCATACCAATTCCGTTCACCCACCTCTGCCTCTATGGTAAGCGGTACGATGATCCACTTCCATTCCCGCCGAATATCCTCAGTCATTATTTGTTTTGCCATCGCCAGGTAATCGTCCAACTCATCACGGTGAACATCGGCCACTATGCTATCGTGAATCTGCCCCACCACCATCGACCCCATCTTTTTCTTTTGCATCTTCCGAACCAAACGAATCAACGACCAAAGCAAACAGTGAAACGCCGAACCCTGGACCGGGTAGTTGATAACATCGTTTCGCCCATACACACCGGAAACACGAAACCCCGTCAGCATATCAAACCATCCCCGCTTCTGATACTTCCGAAACCAGTCCAGTTTCCATTGTGCATAAACCTTGAAACGCTTGCCCCAAAAACCCTGTTCGACCTGCTGGATATGTCTCTCAAATGTGCCTTCTTCCGGCTTTTCCGAAGGTTGACAATAGCCCAATTTTGATATTCCTTTTTTCGCCAAGTGCTTTTGCAGCGGGATACCATCAACCGTCGTTAGCTTTGCACTTCTAATAGCATCCCACAGATTCGGGGCACACTTAGCATAATAGCTTCCATAAAACTCTGGAAAAACAAATTGATTTTTTGCATAGAATCTTGCTTCTTTCGTTACCTGTCCCTTTGACAACATATAACACTCAGCAGCCATATCACGGTGCATATCCTTTGTTGAGTCGCAAATGTATTCGATCAATGCGGGGTCACGGTTGTAGCAAGCCGCCACCCTTACCTCCAATGCACTATAGTCTATCTCTACTAATACATGACCGTCGCGGGGAATGAAACAGGAACGGATCATTTTGCCCACCCGCTTGTCCCTGATTGGAATGTTCTGAAAGTTTGGAGAATCCGATGAGGGGCGGTACGTCCTGGCCAAATGGAGGTTGAACGATGGCCGCAAAAACCCGTCTACCACCTCGCGGCGAATGCCCATCAAATAAGTAGACTTCAACTTTTTTATATCCTCTAACTGTAAGAACCTCTTAACGAACGGCAAGTCTAGTCTTTCCAGTTCTACTCTGTCCATCTTTGGCCGCCCAGTCTTAGTGACCGTAGTGGACTTATACCCCAATTCATCGAACAGAACCTTTCCCAATTGCGGGCGACTCCCCATGTTTGCCTGACCACCGAACCGCCGCTTCCAAACCTTCCATACGTCATCTTGCTTCAATTTGCCCGTCAAACTTTCGATCCTATTGCCCACTCCCTTTATGGTCCGGTCCAGGCGGGCCACGTCTATCCTGATTCCAGCGGCTTCTATTTCAGCATGGGCCAGAGTTCCTTCGTGCATCAAACGGCAAGCCGCCGCAGTGGTAGCCTTCATTGCAATTCCTTTCTCTGCATCTTTGCTAACTTCCATTCAAGCAATGAATCTAATCCGTTGTATAACAACAAATCGGCCATGTCCGTTTCCCGCAAACGATTAGGACCATTCCCACCCTCACCCTCTATATGATTTTTCACTTCATTATCATATTTCCCAACGCCAAAATATACAAAGGCTTGAAACTTCAGCTTCGATACTCCCCTTCGATTATCGAGAATATGAGCCACTTGCATCGTGTCCCACACCCAGTTCCTGACACTGTGCCCAAAGACCCGCCGCGTCCAACGCTCCTCAAACTTCATGTTGGCCGCAATCTTTGGCTGGTCACTTCGCAACAACTTTCCCATCGCCGGCACAACCTCACCTACCCATGGAAAAGCAATCGTCGTTTTCCCGTCGGAAACAGAACACGATATTATACTCGCATCGGGATGGTCAGGTTTCAGCCTGTCAGTCTCATAATCAAATGCAATAGGCCTCCCCCCTTCTATCATCCTCAATATCGCCTCAGACGCCCCCACAGGTTCATACAAGCGTTTCACCTGACTAGGGTAATCCGGGGGGCCGTCGGGCCAGGGACGCCCAGAGAGGCCCACAGCGACCTCCAGATGCCTATGGAACCACAAGTCCAATTCGCTGTTCTTTTCCCGCAACAAATATGCCGGATGCCAGGTCGGACAAATCCAAGCATTCAGTTTTTGACAGGGGATTTTCCAACCAACCCACCGCTCTATCTTCCCTGGAGCCTCGCCCCAAAGCCACCCGATCAAAGACGCAACTGCCTTACCCCCCAAGAGTAAAATCACGTCGGGTTTTAATTCTCGGATAGTTCGCAGCAGATGGAAACGGCAATCCTTGATGTGCTTTGCCGTCAGTTTTATGCCGTTTGGATAGCATATCACCGCATTTGTTTTCCAACAGTCACGATCCAAGTCCATACCCAGTCGTCGAAGTTTCTTCCTCAACAGTTGCCCCGTCGGCCCCACCAATTGTGTGCCGTCCCGATCCTCGGTCGATCCGGGGGCCTCGGCCACAACCAAAATCTGCTTCCGCCCCTTTCCAGTAACAGCCATACGCGGTGATTCGATACCACAGTCCAGACCACAAAAACCACAACGGGAACCGCCAGACGACTCGGCCAGTCGAGTAATTTCAGATTGGGAAAAGAATCCTCTATTTGCCACTGTCCCCGACCTCGACGGTGCTGGAAACATACTCAAACAATTCCGTCACCACTTTGATCCGTCCCTTGCCAATGATGCACTCATCAGCACGGCGACTGATATCCAAAAGCAAATTGGGAACAACAGAAAACGAAACCGAATCACCTTCGTATTCCACTTTGGATGTCTCCTTGTACCAACCATTCGGTCCCTGACCAGACAATCGCATCTTGCCGGGCTGCAAGTCGATCCGCAACAAACTTTCCCCCAACTTTTCCTCCCCGCTGAACAATACCGCCTTCGATATCGAATCGCTTATCCCCTTTGGAAATGATGTTTTTGTTCCTTTGACTTCGATATGCAAATCCAACTTTGGAAATTGCCCCTCATATTTTCGACAACTCAAAACCAAACCACCCTTGTCGCGGAAGTGAACCCAATTCTCCGTTTCACTTATCCCGACTAGCCCCATATCAGCAACGGAACACAACGCAACAGCCTTTAGTAACACGTTGTCCAAACCAGTTTCAACCCTACAACGAATCAATTGAAAACTGTCGGTTGCCTCCACATGAGTTGGAGTCAGATGAATGCACATCAAAATGAACCGGCTTTCGTCCGTGCTGGCAACATGAGCAGCGGTTTTTATTGCCTCCCAAAAATCCTTCGGTAGTTCTCTCCACTTGCCAGGTTTCTCCACAGCATCCAAAGGCAAAGCAATCTCGGCGTCCATCCGTATCCCCGCCTTGCATCCAATTCCGACCACCTTCAGTTCGCCGCCATCGGTTTTCAATTCGATTTCGTCCTCGGTCAATTTTTGCAACAAGCCAAGCAGTTCCTTCGATGGTACAGCCCCTTCCAATTCTAAGTCTATCTTGCCGACGCAAGCCACTTCGTCGTTGTATGTCAGCACCTTGCCGTTCTGAAATACAAAGTGCCCACTCTGTTCCATCACCCCTCGACGACTGAGACCGGGGACGACGGCTTCCAGTTGCTTGAGTAATTTGGTTCTGTTTACTTTCATTTTCGTTCTCCGTTTTTAGTTTCCATAAATAAGGCCGGTGCATATCTAGTCAAATCAAGCCCAACACGTAACGCAAGCCTAACGAATGCGACCGCAGCCACGATTGGAACTTGTCCGTTTCCAATTGCTGCAAGGCGGTCCACGTTATTGGCCAACCCATCAACCACTCGACCCAATCGGGATTCAATCCCCCAGATATTTGTGCATTCTCTTGCTCGTTTATCACTTCTCCCAAGTTGCTTTTCCCCCGATCCCTTAACGCATCCTTGTGCATAAAACTTCTCGGTGTCGGATATGTTTGCTGGGTCGGCATCCCACCACCCCGAACTTCCGAATTGTATTCCGGCATTAAAACAACCCGCCGCAAACTTGCTTCTGCTACCCCGTTGCGTACCATTTCCAACGTTTTTTCCGATGTTCCTTCTTTCGATACTTTTGGAGTAGGCCAAAACCCACAACCTATTTCTTTTGTGTGGTGCCCCACATTCCGCCGCCGATACAACATCCCATTCCGCATCATACCCCGCTTCCGCCAAGTCACCGAGGATTTTGCCAAAATAGTCAAAGCAAAGAAGCCTTGGCACGTTTTCCAACAAGACAATTTCTGGTCCCACTTCCCGTATGATCCTAATAGTGTCTGACCAAAGGTTTCTTTCATCACCTTCGCCTTTTCCTTTGCCTGCCGCTGAATATGGTTGACATGGGAACCCTGCTGTGATAACAAGGCCATCCACTTGGCTAAGCGATTCGATAACTCTGCCCGTTCTCGGGTTATCTTTCCAAAATGTTTTAACGTCATTCCAGATTGGGAACGGGAAGAGGTGCCCTTCTTTTTGCCGTCGCAAGAGGATTTTTCTACAGTAGCGGTTGTATTCAACGGCACAGATAGTTTTCCATCCGAGCAATTTTCCACCAAGGATTCCGCCACCAGCTCCGGCAAACAATGCCAACTCATACATTACCTTCCCCGAAAAACCGAGTATATTTTTCCTTGAAATTATCCTGATCCTCTTGTGAAACATTTGCAGGATCGTGTTTCTCACGCCGCTCTTTCAACTCCATTTTAATAGAGATTTCTTTCAAGTGAACAATACCTTCAGATTCCAGAATAGATTTTGCCCCATCCAAACCAACACCTTGAATACCCAACCACCTAACAAAAGGGCCTACTGAATACTTACCCATAATTTTGGGGCGTCCGTTTTTCTTTTCTTTAGAAACCTTGGGTTTCTTCCCCTTCTTTTTCTTCGATGGCTTAACACCCTCTTCCTTTTCCTCACCCACAAAAAACTTGGGCTTCTCCTCTATCACCGAATCATTTGCCTCCAGCCCTTCTTCCTTTTCTTCGACAACAGGCTCTTCCTCAACCACCGAATCATCCGGTTCAACTTCCCCCAACTCCTCTTGAACTTCCACAGCTTCAGCAACCCCATCATCAACATCAGATTCGGGTTCTGTTGTGAGTTCGTCCAAATCACTTGCCTTCGACACAATCTCGACATCGCCATCGGCTTTCATCATGTCACCCAACAAGGCAATCGAATCCTCATCCTTCAATTCAGGAATGTTTCCCTCTTCGTCCTTGGCCATAACTACCAACTCTAATATCTTGAGTCTCATTTTACTTGGCGACCACTTGCTCGCGGTGGCCCATCCCAATTGCTCAAACAATTTTATCAAGTCACTTCGCAACGCTTTCATGGTTTTCTCCCTTGTTAAAAACACCCAAACTAAAACTCACGACGAGCAGGATTCCCGAACTCACATAACGGACTTTTGCTATCGGCTGCGATCAATCCGCAATTTTGTTCCTACAAGCAGACTCTCCAGCTTACGCTGCCGCCGCGAGTCTAAGTCTTTTTTAACACCCACCCTCCATTTTTAATCTGTATGGGATGGGCGTATTGATGGTATGGTTCTAGACAAATTGCATCCATAGCACATAGGCGGTCGGGCTGATCTTGAAAGTGGTCACGTAATGATTCAGCAAACTCGTCGTGAATCAAGCTTTTGTCAAACTTACCCGTCCACAAAACTGCTTCCGTACAGTACCACTTACCAGATGACTTAAAGAAGTCCACCCGTATACTGTTTTCGTTGTCGGAATAGTTCATATTCTCTCCTGTGTTAAAAACGACTCGCGGCGGGCCAGGCTCAATACTGGCATACAATGTTTAACGGCTGTGGCTGTAGGGTGGTGAACCCGATCTGTAACGCGATTCCGTTGCCCATCGTGCTCATGGCCAGCACACGACCTCATTGTTTTGGACCGCCTCCGCCGCGAGTCTATATTCTATTATACGCCCACAAAATCAGTTCCCATCCAAAATCTGCTTTTTATTAAATCTTTTCACGAACGCCTGGTAATCTTCCGGTGTGTCGATGCCGAAGGTCGGTTTACTAATCACACCTACCAAAGGCCAAGCACCCATCCTAATGGCTCGTATCTGCTCCAACTTTTCCAGTCGTTCATAAGTATCCGGTTCCCTGGCCGCAAACCGCAATAAAAAATCACGGCGATAGGCATACAGACCAATGTGTTGCAACGGACCATCTTCACGAGTTGCCTTGGGAAACACTCCTCGGGTAAAAAACCAAGCCCTACCATAATCATTCAGTATAACCTTCACACACGCCGGATCGTCGAGTTGTTTGTCATCCCGAATTGGTGTAGCTAACGTACTCATAACAGCGTCAGGATTTTTTTCCAACAGTTCGATGATCAAGTCAATAGCCTCTCCCGATATTTCTGGTTCATCACCCTGCAAATTGACGATTATATCGGCGTTGTCATAAAACATACGTCCAGCAATCTCAGCCACTCTATCGGTTCCGCTATGATGATCCGAGTCAGTCATTAAAGCACAACCACCAAACGAATGAACTTTGTCAAAGATTTCTCTACTACCAGTCGCCACCACTACAGAAGATGCTTTTTTAGATTTCTTTGCAGCTTCGTAGGTATGTTCGATCAACGTCTTGCCCGTCTCATGCAACAACATTTTACGGGGCAACCGAGCAGACTCCAACCGAGCCGGAATTATTATGACGCTTTTCATTACTATTCCTTGATCGTGTCCAGTAATTTGTGAGCCAATACCACAGCACCATCGCTTCTCTTGTGTCGCATAATCTCACCTGTATCAACCTTGTAATTATTCCAAGCACCTTCCTTTAATTGCTTTGACAAAGGTTCTGTTATATTAGTTGCCGACCGTGTAAAAATTGGCTCTCCGTTTATCAAAATCGACACGGTAATCATCTTGCTTTCCCTCCTAATACTCTGCCAAAATCATCGGACATCCGACTCCCAAACAACCTGCCACAATCATCTGCCGTCGTTCGCTGTACTTTGCGTTCCGCCGCACCACCCAATTCAACCGACTGATTCCCTTGTCCCGATCCTCGGCAGTCACGTGCAAACCGATCATCCCAACCACGTGTGCCATCTTTGTTTTGCGTTCTGAAAAATGACGCCTTCCCATAATAAAAGGTCTGTCCGTATACGCGGCGGCACTCGATTGCGTAGCAGTTACCAACAAACAATGCTGCTCTTGCGACAATCGCCTGAGTTGCTTCCACGTCACGTCCACCTGATCCTTCGTTTCTCGCAACCCATCAGGCGGTGCAAGTATGTCAGCATAGTCTATTATAACAACATCCGCCACCCATCCCTCCGTGGCCCAGTCTTTCAACAAACCAACTATCCCGGCCACCGATATGCTGCTGTTTGGATGGCATGACAAACGCAACAGATCACGGCCCCGACAAACCCGCTGGAAAGTCTTGAACGCCTCACCGGGAGTTACAGCTTTCAATTTTCGACACTGAAGTTGTGTTTCAACTTCTGCATTGTTCCCTTCCCGACTTACCACCAATTTCGTCGGCCACAACACCGAACAATCCTTCCTAGGACGACGAAGCACACGACAGCCCAACCGCTGAATCATCTCGTCACGGCTGTTGTCTCCCACGTCAAAGAAAGCCACCCTGCATCGGGCCTTCACTGCACGATAGGCCAGGTCCAGCAACCAAAAACTCTTGAATGACTTGTCGGGTGCCATAAATGAAATCAGGTCACCACGATGCCAACAACCACGAAAGAACCGCTCCGCCTCATCCGGGTATGTAACCAAAGGCCGTTGCCGATTCTCGTCCCACGCCTCCGCCCAAGGAAGATAATCTTGTGCGGGTTTTATCAGCAGCCCCATTCCCAATTCCACCGGCGTCAAAGAAACCAAACGACGGCGGGCCTCGTCAACCTTTCCAGCATCCAGATGATCCTCAGCTTCCTCGATTGCCCTTCGTACACGCACGCGATCAAAGTACCGTTGCGAAACATCCAGCATGTAATCAGTGGATATTGCTTCGCCTTGTCTATATTCATCGCTGGCAGTCTCCAAAAACCTTTCCACCATCTGGACCAATTCGTCGGGGTGTTGCCCATTTGTAGCCCAACGATCCACCAACGAACGCAACTTATCTCCCGGTGGTTCTCCGTACTTCTGCTGATACTTGACACATATTCCACCGATGAGGTTTGCATACGGAGCATCGAACAGACCACCCTCTTTCCACTGTGCGGATATGCGTGAACAAACGGTGCGATCCGTGACCATCGCGGCCACCACCCGCCGCAGTTCTGTTCCCTCGTATCGTTTGGCTTTCAATTCCGTTTCCTGTTCACCAATTTTCCCAACAACCAAAAGGGAGAAAACAAAACCAACATAAACATCCGAAACGCAAACAAAAAATCTTCTCCCACATCCCTTTCCATATCATCCATCCAACCCATTACCATTCTCCTTTCCTAGCTCATACAGTCAACCGATGTAATCTCCCTTTTTGTTTTCCCCAATGCCTCCAAAGCACGATCCACATCTGACTGCTCGGGTGGATTCTCATAATCCCCATCCCACGTACCATCATGGTCCAAGTAATCAAGCACACGGTCCACAGTCCTATGACGTTCAGTTCGGGGATCGTCAGAACCATTATTCCCATTCCCATTTTTTCGTTGCATTGCTCCGGGTATCTGACCGTTGTTGTACTTCTTTCGGAACGATGCTGCGGAGAATGCTTCGATCATGTATTCCTTGCCAATGTTTCCTTTGTACCATTGGATGGCAGCTCGGATATCTTTCTTCGGTATCTTGTCTACCACTCGCATCAAGCTGAATTGATTTGCCCATTGTTTGTTGTTTGCGGTGCAGTTGACTTTGATATGTGACGACACAACTTTGTAGAGTTCGGATGTAGCTTTGTAATCGAATGGTGTTGGAGTTCGTCTACCTTTTCGTTTGTCGGAGGAAGTTGGAAAAGAACATTGTCCGTCGGAACCGGAAGGTTGCGACAGTGTGTTTCTTTTGTTTCTATCAAGGTGTCTTTCTATATAGGGTACTAACTTTGTACGTACCTGCTCCGTACTTTCTACGTCCCCGCTCCGTACATTGTTAGTATCTATTTCCATCTTCAGACGGTAGTATTTTTTTACATTTGACTTGTTAGAATCATCAATTTCAACCAACAGAAACCCATGCTCTACTCCACTTTTCAGTCCCAAATATACTGATTTATTGCTCAGTCCTGTTCCTTGATCTATCGTTCCGCCACCTTTCTTTCTTCTACCACACATAAACTCTTTGGTAGTGATTCGTTTTGACTTGTCAGGTTCCTGAAATCCCCATGTATGTCGAAGTACGTATTCAACTACTTTCAGTTCGGCTAGGGATGAGATTTGGGAAGTGATGTCCGTCCATTCGTTTGGCAATCGGAACCAGTTTTTCTTTGGCCAAGAGAACCCGGAAAAAGACATAACTACTCCATAGAATCTGATTTTCTGATATTACATAACTTACACAAGGTTTGTAGGTTAGAAGCCTCGTTGCTTCCACCTTTAGAAACTGGAATGATGTGATCTATTTCAAGGTCTTTGTGGTCTCCGCATAGTTTACATCTATATTTATCCCGTTCCATGATCTTGCGTCTCTTTTTGGAAGAGAACGCTTTACGTTTGGGTTTTCTCTTTTCCTCATCAGACTGTAATTCTTGCTTCCATTCGGCGAGCATGTGAATGCACACTTCTATGGCATATTTTGTATCGTCATATCTATCTTCAAAGGCTTTATTGCTTTTTTTAGATAGAGATCACCTTCTTTCTGTAATCTATCAAAATACCTTTCCTGTTTGATCATCATCTTATGCATCTCTTCTGGTGATTTCCAACCTAAATCCACAACAAGGTGTCCTCTATTTCCCATAACTCAACCCCTCAATACAAAAAAATAAGCCACCCCTAGGATAGCACCGGGGGGTGGCTTTGTGGTCGCAGAAGACCAGGAACTGACGGCTCGTTGTATATCGTGCAATTGATCCATATCAATTCCTGTTTGCTCTTCTGCCAATACGCCGGGTGCTACTCGACGCAACTAAAGAGGCAATCCCGCTCTATCAAAAGCCGGTCGGCTATCGACGTATGCGGGAAAGCCTCCATATACAATATACCCTATTTTCGGACGGATGTACTATATCAATCCGAAAAATCTCGGCAAATGCTTTGGTTTACTTCCTCTTAGCTATCTTAAACTCGTGGCCATTCTAAGTATATACCCAAATCCAGCAAAGCAAAAACAGGAAGACCCAACCGAAAACCAATCGACTGCTGTAATATTTGTTCCACTGTTACCAAAAGCCAAGAGATTGATTACACCACCAATCAACGGAATCAAGCTAAGCAAAAACAGAATCATCACTTTTCTCCTTTAAAGAACAAGTTCCTTTTCATTGCAATGTGACAGATACGTTCCCGTACCTCCAGCACACCACCCCAATTCCTCATCCACTTCGGCCCCCGTCCGTCGATCGAATGCCCACGCTCCGCAGTGTATCAAGTCGGAACCTACTGACGTTACGATCAATTTCATCATAGGATTTCCGTCTATGCTGCGGGTAACATTGTCGCCTGGTTTAATATCAATTGGGTTCATTCAATCCTCTCTAACTGAACGACTGCGACATCGGTCTTGTCTTTTCCCTCCGCGTTGATCGCCGCCACGCCCTTGCGGATGTACTCGACGTATTGGATGGCTTCCTCTTTGGTATCGAAGGAAAACCAAAACTCTTCGTTGTCTCTGCTTGCATGCTTACCGCGAATATGCAGCCGGTACTCGTCCAGGCTGGGTCCGTAGCTACTATCGATGGTGAATCTACGATCACCCGAAAACCAATGTCTGAGTAACAACCCTTCTTTTTGACGTAAGCTCTCGTCTTGCTCCAACACGCGGCCGAAGACTAGCGTGTCATACCGTCCGAGTTCAATTGCTAACTTCACCATAATTAGGTTCCTTTCACATTAGATATTAGTCACTAACTAACTGTTTACTACTCTCAGCCATTTTCCAAAGGATATAGAATCAAATCGTCGGATCAATCGATCAACGGCGATTGGTACGTCTGGCCCGTTGGCGACTAGTTCACTATCAAAGTCACCACCTTCTGAATGCTCAATTGCAAACGATACCTGTCCTGTTCTCAATACTTCCGTTGTTAGCCTCACGCCAGCAGCCCGAATTAAACTGACTTGTTCCGCGAGATTATCATTAATGTTGATTGTAACTTTTACCTGCCGGCCATTTGGCATTAGATATTGGGTGAATTCTACTTCCATCACTAACCTTCCTTTTACACTAGATACTTGTTTCTGATTTGCTCTACCTCTTCTGGGTCCGCCTCCGCCACGTCGTTGCCCGATTCGATCCTGACCACATGAGTCACTCCTGGTAGTGGCTTCAGCATATCTGCCAACCGCTTTGCCCTTCGTTGGGCGTCTGGTTCGTTGTCGAAGCAGATGGCACGATTCGGTATTCGTCCCAGTTGGTAAGTTTGCGACAAGCTTACCCACAGCCCCATTGTAGCTACGGCTCCCGGCCCCATCCGCCAAACATCTGTGACCCCTTCGTGAACTACTACCGAGTTGCGAACGTAGTCACCCCCATACAGTAGGGTCTTGGCCCTAATGGTTTCCTCTTCTGGCTTGGCCGTGATGTATCGGGCAGAATTGTTGTCACCTACGGATCGTGTGGTCCAACTTACAGTCTGACCGTGGTGGATTATCGGTATCCAAACTCGCCAACTCAGACGATTACCAAAACCAATTCCTTTGATTCCCCACAACTTCTCAATTTGCAGAGGATCGAATCCACGGTTCTGCAAATATCTCTGATGTACGGAGGAAAGTGCGACTACACCCGACGGCACTTTCAGACGCCCTGTGTGGGCCGTAGGAGCGTTTCTTTGCGAGGGTAGTAGGGACAGGTTAGACAGCATTCCGGCCACTACGGGCGACGCTAGGTCCGTCAAACGGGATATCACCTCTATCAGCCGCTTCCCTCCGCAGGTCCAGCAGTTGGTGAATCCTTTGGATAGATTGATTCCGAGGCGAAACTTACCACTATGGGGGGAGCAGTAGGGACAGTCAACACCAATCCATCCACGGCGGACGTGGTGATGCTGGCCTTCCGTCCGATAATCGATGCCGTGCTCGTCCAGTATGTCGGTGAGGTTCACTTATGTTTTTCTCCGCGACAAGCCCCACAGTAATTATTGTGAGCAACACAAACATCAAGACAATTTTTCTGACAGATCGGATCGGAATGTGTGTTGTGACTCTTCGACCAGCAAATCCGCTCGGCTCTCATATTTGGTCCCACTTTTCCAATGGGATCACCATGCTCACGCATATATATTATGCAAGGAAAATGATAATCACCACAAACTATACTGTCATCAATTGCTAGATAACAGAAGTGGCTATCATAGGGTTCAATTTCTCTCACGTTGCGACCTGCTAAAACATTATCGACTCGATAACGAAGAATTGGGTGTTTTGCAAGTATGTCTGCTGGGATGTTTTTTACCCCCTTGAGAACCATGTTACATTGTGCAGCAGAAATAATGCGGATATCTGCTACGCCCAAATCGTGAGCAAAACTTACTACATCTGTTAATTGTCCGACGTTGGTTTCGGTAAGGACAATCCCTACGGTGGTGTAAGTAATTTTTGACAACGCTCGAATGTTGGAAACAATATGATCCCATATATTATTATCGGGTAGTCCTGTCATTTTATTTCCAAAACTGGAACAACATGCGTCCAAACTTATTGAAAAATCGTTTACTCCATAATCAACAAGCAATTTGTAATCATCTTCTGGAAACGATCCGTTGGTAGAAACGGCAATTCGTTTGATTTTTCTATCGGAAGAATAGCGAACCAATGTTTTGAGTTCTGAATAAACTAACGGCTCTCCTCCGGAAAATCTCACGTTTTGCAATTCTTGATCGCACCATTGCCCTAAGACAAAAAGAGCCTTGTCTAATGACATATCTCCTTGATATTTTGGTAGCATTCCCCGGCAATAGGGACAATGAAAATTACAACGGTCAGTAAGTATCATTTCGCAACGCATCATAGGAGATGTGTCACTTAGATTTTTACAACGGGAATTGGATAGCGTGTAGAATCCGATTTCTTCGAGTTTCATTTTTATCCTTTCAAAGAAAAGACACGGTTTCGGCCGGCGGTTTTCGCGTTGTACAAGGCGGTGTCTGCCCGGGCGATAAGCGATTCCGGATCGTCGCTTTCCCGTGCCGCGGTCACACCGCCGCTGACGGTGATCGTCATCCGTTCGGCCACCCCCGCCCTCAAACGCTCGGCGAATATCGAAGCCCCGTCCAGGTCCGTTTGCGGCATGATGATGACGAACTCATCGCCCCCGTATCGGGCGATGATGTCGGTCTCGCGGATGCTCTCGTCGAGCAGTTGGGCCAGCTCTTGGATGACGCGGTCGCCGTTCAGATGCCCCTCCTGGTCGTTGATTTGCTTGAAATGGTCGATGTCGAACAACACCAGCGAAAAGACGGAATGGTAACGGGTTACTAACGCCAACTGGGAACCCAGCGAGTCGTCCAGTCCGCGACGGTTGTTGACACCCGTTAGCGGATCGGTCCGCACCTCGGTGAAGGTCATTATTGCTATAGCCTTCCACATATCACGTTCGTTTGTCATCTGTTGTAGGTTCATTATTCCACCGAGCAGTAAAACGTAGCTGCCACAACCGCCAAGATGATCAACGGTACAGTAACGAAGTAGAGTTTTTTGAGTTGGTTTTTCATTTTGTTTTTTCTTTCTCATATATGATTGCCATGATCGAACCAAACGTGGCAGTAGAAAACAATATAAGAGGTCCCGACCAATGAACATCTAAAAAAATCCAAGCCAACAAACTCCCAGCCGCAAACGAGCTGCTACAAAATAATAGGTTTCTCATTTTCTTCTCTCCTTCTATTATAACGGAGTCCGGCGAACGGCCGGCACGAGGCAACACTACTCCGTGATTTATCATGTTTTATTTGCTTCGTATGCTTTGGGGAAGAATTCTTTGAACACATCCAAACCACAAATGCCCATAAACAAATCGTAAGCCATATTCTCTGCCGTTTTCCCTCGCACATCCTCCATCGCGGCAAGTCGAGTACGAAATACAGAAAACTCCGCATCGTGATAGTAGTGCTTAAAAATAACCCTTGTCGTAACGGGATCAGGTTCGCTAGAATATCGCTCTAATACTTCGACATACATCATACAACCCCGGTCCCACGGCATAAATGAAACTTGGATTGTGCGGTTGGATGTATAATTCCCGTTCTCTAGTCTTTCGTCTCTGAAGCCCCATGTACTATTTTCAAAATCTATCTCAAATATAATGGGAAGTTGTTTTATCACCTCAGTTTTCCTTTTTCAAGTTTGAGTTCTTTCATCAACATATCGAACACGGTCAGATCATTCTCCGAATCACCACCGTCCAGCACGGCGTTCAAGACCCGTTGCTTTGCTTGTAGAACCGAGCATAGTTTTTCCTCGATTGTCCCGTGAGCCACAAGATAGTATATCCACACAGGTCCGGTTTGTCCTATCCGGTGTGGACGGTCCTCCGCTTGGAGGTGAACCCCCGGTCGCCAATCCAATTCGACAAACACCACATGGCTGGCGGCGGTCAGTGTGATACCAATCCCGCCCGCTACTATGTTGCATATCGCTGCTCTTATCTTCGGGTCGGTTTGGAAGCGGTCCACGGCCCGTTGTCTGTCCACCCCAGTCACCGTTCCATCTATTATAACAGATTCACAATTCAATTGACGGGACAAAGCGGAAATCATCTTGCGGTGAGTGGCAAAAACTACTATCTTCTTTCCACCGGCCAAGAGGTCATTGATCCATTCCACCATGCATCTGAGTTTCAACCGAGCGGCCAATTGTAGCAGATAACTGACTTTTATAAGGGCTTCGGCCTTGGCCGCTTTTTTTACACGAGAGGGGTTTTCTTTTTGCAACCACCCCAGAAAATCGTTGTTGGCTTTGTCGTATTCTTTGCGGTTGGACAAGGGCAAGATTATCACATCTTGAATCTTTGGTGGCAAGTCTGGCAGCACATCCACCTTTCTTCGCCTAGACATACATGTAGAAAGCAATAACTTGTTCAATTCATCTGTGTTTGTTGCCCCTTTGTAATCCCATCCCCAATGACTCAGGAACCGGCCACAGAAGCGGTCACCATAGATTATCTTGGATCGGAACTCAGGTACGTCTGGTCGCAGGATTCGTAGAGTGTTCAACAATTCGATGGGGCGGTTGACCAATGGTGTGCCGCTGAGAGCCAGTACGTTTGGAACGCCGGTGCAAAGGGCACGGACGGCGGTTGTACGTTTTGTTTGGTTGGAGATATTTTGGCATTCATCCACGATGATCGTTTTGGGTTTCAGTTTCATCAATTCACTCACCCGACCGGTGAGAATATCGAAGTTCAGTATCGTTAGTGGTGATAATTTCTCACCGGTCGGCTTGCGTCCCTCCAGCACGGACACCTCTTCCATCCCGCATTTTTCTTTGGCTTCCCTTTCCCAATGCCACTTGACTGACAGCGGGCAGACCACGATGGCGGGTAGTCGTTGCTTCGGTTTCGATGTGATCCACCAAAGGGATATCAAGGTCTTGCCGAGGCCAGGCTCCAGAGCTTGTAAACTGCGGCCACCGAATCCGTCGATTTCTCGCAGACATTCAGTTTGGTATGGGAAAGGTTTGGTCATTTTATTATTATTAGTTTGGGCATCTGTTCGGAAAGAAAGAACAACACTTCTCGCAAGCTTCTTCTGCTTAGGTTGTATTCCTTTGCAATTTCCTTGATGGAAAATCCATCGGCAAGTTCGATAAGGAATTTATCCACTGGAAATCGTGTGCCGGCAACGACGGGCTTGCCGCAGCAAACGTTCGGTAAACGTTCGATTGCTACTTTGTCTTTCATTTTTGTTCTCACTTTTCGGTTAGTTCTGTTTTTGTTTCGATCGTAACGTATCCCGGTTCGTCCTTGTGCCGATAGAATCGCAGCAACCGAACACGTATTTCCTCGGCCTCCCTTTGCGTGTCGTAAGGCCCTATTGGTCCATAGTCCAGCCCGACTATCCACCACTTGGAACCGATTTGTTTCACAGATAGTTTGGGTATCATGTTTTTGCTTTTTTGGGTTTCAACGCTTGATACAATGCAAATGTCCTTGCCTTGTCGTAGGCTTCCCATGCAGATGTTATTGCCTTGTCGTAGGCTTCCCATGCAGATGTCCTTGTCTTTTTGTAGGCTTCCTCTATAGATGCTGTTGCCTTGTCGTAGGCTTTCCATGCAGATGCCTTTGCCTTTTTGTAGGCTTCCCATGCAGATGATGATAAAAAACTTTCAGCAAACCAACCCAAGTCCAATCCCAACTTGACAGCACGTTGGCAATTGACCAGAGTGGGCTTCGCCCCCTCCGGCCATTCCTTCACAAAGATGGCTACTTGGTCGGAGCAAGCTTTCTTATCACGCAGTTGTTTAGCGGTAATTAGCATCTTGGTTCTCCCGGTTTGTGTTACAACACCTCCTTGATTTCGTTAAAGACATCCACCATCTTGGCCGTGGGCCACCCGTTCTTTCGCAGCCTCTTTCTGATCTCAACTTGTGTTCTTTTTGGGTTGCGTTTGGCGGACCGGAAAACTTTGACCAGCTCACCAGGAGATTCAGCAATCAACCTCAAAACTAGCAAAGCGTCTTCGCTCAATTCAGACCTCACACGATCGTACAGGTGTCTGGGTTTGCGGATAGGTTCCCGTTTAGTTGATATCTGTTTCTCGTTTGCGTATTGCTTGGCCATCTTGCTTCGGTATCTTTGCAACTCGCCTCTTGTCTTGTGCCACACCCAAGTTGATAACAAGGCCCCCTTCGTCAGATCAAAGGTGCGATAGGCTTTGACGTATGCCAAATTTGCGACTGCTTGATAATCCTCGAAGTCCCGTTTTTTGTGGTCGCAGTAAAACCACGCCATCTTGTCGAGCATCTTTCGCACGTCGCTGAGCGTGTCGGTTATCGCGGCGGATTCGATTTTGGTGGAAGGCATAATTGTGTTCCGTTATTGTTTGGCTTTGGCTATGGCAGCATTGAGTAATTCAATTGCAGAAATTAATCGCAATCCGTTTGGTTCGTCACCTTCGCCATGAGAAAGGTACGACTTAATGTTCTCACACGCCTCCAGCAGGTCGGGTGCGGCGGCAATCAAGCGGGAGTCGGCTTTGCATAAATCGTGGCACTCGGACTTGTGCATTCTGAAGCCGTCCCATTCTTGGGCGGAGCCAGGCATTAAAGCAACAATCTGCAAAGGATCACCACCGCGAACCTCAAAGCCACTATCGATAGAGTAAGCTGTTTTCCACGGTCCCGGCGTGTGTTTCGTTTCACCCATGATTTTTCCATTCCTTTGCTTTGATTACCTCCAAAATATCAGATACGATGTACTTGGATCGTTGCACTTCGTGGATCACTTGGCGACGGGCTTGAATCTCATCGTTGGCAATCGTTTCAATTTGCGTTGAACAATCTTCGCCCCGAAGTCCAGGTATGTTGGGGCGGATCAATACGGTCGCGAGGTATAGGGCCATGTCATCATTCCTTTGATTATTAAATCCCTCTTACGTTTGATCTTCCATCCGTTTAAGACGACGAAAGTCTTTGCTCATTTGTTGTTCAGGATCACACTCACGACAAACGATATAGACATTACAGTCATAGGTTGTTTGTAGTTCTTTGGTTCCACACTTGCGGCAGATGTAGAGACCTCTTACATTTTGTAAAGCATCCTTCATCTCAGTTCTCCCTTGCGTCGGTTTGAGTTTGGTTTGTGGTCAGTTTCTCCTCTACAATTTTCTTGCATTCTTTCAACAACAATTCGGGATGTCGTTTTTTCAACCGCTTGATTCTTGCCAATTTGTTGATCCGTCGCGGCAGGTGGGGCAAGCGTGGCCCCAACTCTTCGGCGGCAATTTGATTCAGCAATTGGAACCCTGGTTGATAGTTCATCTTAGTTTTCCTTTCCTTCGGTTTGAGTTTGCTTTGCTTTCATCTTTTCTCTCCCTCATCTATTACTATTATTGCCATATAATAGACAAAGTAAATAGCAATTCCCAATTTTATCCCGCTTTGTATCATAACCCCTTATCACGTATGGAGTTAAAACTTTGAGATTCTTCGGGATTGTTCCCGACGAACCAGACGGAATGAATAAACCGTCGAAAGAAAACAACGTAAACCCTTATCCTGTATAGAGTTGAGAAAACACACTAGGATTTTTGTGGTGGACGGCCCGCTGGGTTGGCAACGCGCCCCGCCGCTGGTCGTTCGATTTTGGCAAACGCAGCCACAGCCTTGCGGGGGATTGCCCACATGAAACCAAATTTGAATGCTCCCTCCAACCGACCCTCTTCACAGAACACTGTCACGCGGGGACCGGACAATTTCAGAATCTCAGCAGCCTCGGCCACGGTCATACAATCTTGGAACGGTAGTCTCTTCATGGTTGTTCTCCTCTATTCTATTATAACCGCCTCGGTATGCCACCTTCCGGCCATCCCTTGTTCCACACCCGCCAGGTCCACCACCTTTTTCCACATTGCCAAATAGTATCGGTCGGCGGGTAAACCTGAAACCCGTAAAAATAGCCACGTGGTTCGTATCCCAACCGTTTGTATCTGCTCGCCCCGATCCATCCATTGTGCAACCGATCCATCATCAATGCTTTTATTGGTTGCCCCTTCCAAGACGGAAACTCATTGTGTGTATCGAGCAATGTCTTGGCAATTTCCTGGCCCCGAAGATATAGATAACCACCGCTGGGCATCAGTTTGCTGGCCCACACCGCCTTTTCTTCGTCCTGGATGGGGGTTGTACCATCAGGTTGCCACTTGACTTCTCTATATTCATATTCTACTGGTAGTCGCCACCACGCCCCTCTGTTTGGTGTACGTTGTACAACCAAAGACGAACGCAACGACGGCCCGTTGTTCAGCTCTTCCCAAAAATCAGTGGGCAGTTTTTTCTTCTGTTGCACGTCCCAATCAATCCACAACACGCTGTTGAACTCTTCGAGGGCACAACAAAATATCTTTTTCTTGTGAATCCAATGGTTGTCTTTTGTCTTTGTTGTGCATCCCCGCTTATCCATTAGAATAGAATCATATCCATATTTTTTCAACATACGTTGGTTGCTTTTGCCGTAGCAATAAACTCTATCAACCGTGTCTCCATTTTTTGCGGAAGCGGATATTGCCTCTTCCAGAACACAATGTCTAGCACCTTCCCCATCCCAAACGCCTCGGATGATTGCGTTTTTCATGGGTAGAATCTTTCAATTTTTATTTATTGGTAGGTCGTAGTCGAATGCCTTAATCGACAGACACCTGGCAAATCCACTGGAGTAATCATTCCAAATCGTTCGCAGTATTTTCGATAGGCTATATCATCGTGGAAGTCACCGAACGGTTTCTTTGCGGGTGTTTGCCACTTTTTGATTCCGTCCAGATATCCGTGTTCGCGAGCAAAGTTCCCTTGCACAATTTGTATTCCGCCGATGGCCCGTCGATAGTGGTTGGGAATGAAACAATTGGGGTCCACGTCCAAGATGCAAACCCTGTTGGCGGCGTAGTTCAACAGCCGGTCACCCATCGCGTGGTCTTTGCAAATCATCGCGTCCGGGGGATAGATCATCGACGCACCATCGGGCCATACGATTGTCGATAATTTCTCCAAGCAATCGCTCGTGAAAAGATAATCCACGTCGGTGAACCAAACGATGTTTGCCTTTGTTGCTTTCGCTGCTATGTTCCGTCCGATGCTTCGCCGGCCCAATTGGTTTGCATTTTCCATCATCAAGGTTTTGATAGACAACACTTCTTGAAAAAATGGAATTATCTCCAATGTCTTTGCGTCGTTCGGTTCGCAGCACACCGTGATTGATATTTTACATTGCTTTGGTTTATAGATCACCAACGAACTCAATTGATATTTCAACGCGGAGGCATAATGAGGCAGTTCTGTTGCGTAACAGTGCGTGACAAGTTCAATAGATTGCATTTTCCCGTTCTCCATCAAGCAAAGTATTCATACCGTTCCATCAATTCACGTTCCATGTTTGCCACCATCTTGCCGTGGTATGTTCGAGAAGAGTGTAGGTTTTTGGGCTTGCTCAGTCCAATCACCCGATCACGCATTGCCTTTGGCACTCCCAACGAATCAACCAATTCAACAAACGCCCACGGCATATCCTCGATTCGCAGAACCGTGTCAGCTTCGTAACGCGATGCAATCCTTCCCAATGCTCCAGCGGTTCTGCGAACATATTCACACACGAAAGAATCTATTGGTTGTGCATCATTCAGCACTGTCAACAACTGAGCATCACCATCATTAGAACGTAACTGGTCGTAGCATTCTACGATCCAGGTACACGGGTTTCGAATCAATGATACTTTCAATTGATTCGGTTGATCGTTGTTGAACGTGGAATATGCTTGTTTCAATTCTGCCGTTCCCAACCCACACAACTCAGCGGCACGAAGAAACCACTCTCCACCGACACCAGGAGGGCAGGCAAAGCTGAATAATTTGTAGTCTATAGCCATCGTCAATTTCCAACTACCGCTAGGATGTCCGACTCACAAATAATCTTCACTTCGTTTCCGTCGAGTTCGATTTCCGAACCGCTGTATCTGTTGTAAATCACCACGTGCCCGGTTTCCACAAAAGGCTTGCTTCGCCTACCGTTGTTAAGTAACTTTCCCGGCCCAACAGCAATCACCGTTCCACGGGTTGGTTTTTCCTGAGCTGAGTCGGGCAATACAATTCCACCCGGCGTTGCTTCTTTTGCTTCCATCGGCTTGACTACAACACGATCATCCAACGGTTTCAGTCTGTACTCTCTCATGGTTCTCTCCTACATTATCAAAGTTACAATAGAACCTACCACAACTAATATAGCGGCTCCTACAATCATCGACTCACAAACCACGTATTCCAGTTCCATTTTATTTCTTTTTGTAGTACCAAACATAGCGGTTGTTGACGGCAATTTCAATTCCCTGTTCCTTTGCAAACTCATCGATGGCCTTCTTCACACCAAACCAACCAACCCGATCCCCCTTGCCACCGTAGTCGTGGCCACTGACCAGTCCACCCGATCGTACTTTTTGGCTCCATGCCTCCACGTCTTGCTTGACGTTTTCGTAAAGATGACAACCGTCGATAAATACAAAATCAAACTTGCCATTATTCGAAAGTATTTCAATTGCCTTCATGCTTTCCACTTGCAAAATCACTCGCCTTTCAGCAGCAAACACTGTATTGACAAGGAACTCTTGCTTTCCTGTTTGTAATTCTTCTGCCGTCTTGGGCATTGTATTGTGGTTACCCCCGGTATCCCACGGATCAACACAAAAGAGAATCAAGTTTGGAAACCGTTTTAACAACGCCATCGACGTATGCCCCCGCCATACCCCAATCTCGCAACCAAGAATCGGATTTGGTGCTGTTTTTTGGATCAACGCTAGAAGCGTTTTGACGTAGCCTTGCATTTTAATTTCCTTGTTGTAGGTGTAAGTCTTGCCGTGATAATTGTCCAAACAAACGAGTCCACACAAATGGAATGGGCGTTTTCTTTGTGACAGTTCTCCCATCATCTGCTACAGCGGGCCAAGGACAGCGGTGGCTTTGTTGCACCATTATGAATGATTCGTATTCCTTCAGCCATGTTTCGTCACCCATCCAACCGCCGTGCTTCTTGTCCAACAAATCACCCATTGCGATTTCGTCATGCCAATTTCCGAGGGCCGATTTGGTGCAGTTCATTTCTTTGACCACTTCATTGAGAAAATCGAAACCACGAAGGTGCATCCAATTGCCGGACACCCCGATCTTCTTTTCGCGTGTAGTGGATCGGTTGGGGTGTCGCACTTGACGATACAAGTAAGCTGACAATGTAATGTCTCGCCCAACGAGTGCATAGAAAACCTCGTCAATGCTTGTTGCCCAACAATCAACATCCCAATCACAATAGACTATTTCGCCGTGATGTTTCAACGCCCTCCGAATCAACTCTAATTTGTAATGCCACGGAATGATTATGTATTTTCCTTCCCGCTTGTCCTTTTTGCCGTCGGGATAAGGGTCATTATGGACGAGAATGATTTGATTTCGTTTCATTCCTAACTCAAATAGCATGTTGCAGTTTTCACGACCATACACATAGGCAAATTGGGGAACGGTGAATGACGCAACTTGTCTGGCTACATCTTTTTTTACCCTAGACCATTGGATCGACGAGGTAGGATTTCCCCACAATACCCTTATGATTGCTGGCATATTTATTTCCTTATAACCAATGTATGGTGGCTTTTCTTTCTCAGTTTGCTTCTGGCCAATCTTGTCAACTCCCAATCTACAAACCATCTGCGAAAACAAAACTGTTTTATTACGTGCTCTTCGTCGTGGCAGTTGACATGGTCTCTTCCAACCGCTCCCTCGTTTGCCCATGCGACGATCAAACCTTCACGGGGCATCTGGCACACGTTGTCGATCACCGTGTCCTCAAACTCTTTGGGAATGTGTTCACCGACTTCGATAAACAAACCCCAATCAGCTATGCCATGTAAATCATGTACGCGGGGTGAGGTCAGGTCAAAGTGTCTTACCTTTCCATTGGTTATTTTTTCAATACCAACCGAACCATCAATACCAGATACCTTGTAGCCCGCTTCCTCGAAGTAGGGAAAGTAACGGCCGATGCTTGCTCCGATGTCGATGATGCTTTTGCCTTTTGGAATGACGGTAAGGATGGCAGCAAGACTAGCAGGGATTTTTTTCTGTACAACAAACCGTCGAACTAAATGCCGCTGGTATTTGTTAGAGAAGCACCCCCGTTCCACAGCTTGTTTGTCATTGTCGGTCATAGTTTTCCTTCCAACAGTTCTCTTACCCACTTGTCACCGTGTCCGGCCCATTCCCTCATGCCGCCGATGTCAGCCGCCAACACCTTGCGAAAGATCGGCTCCCACAATTTCCGACCCTGTTCCTTTCGCAGATGCTTCCGCCCATGATAGTGCCATACCTTTGGGTTGTCTTTGTTTATCCCATAGATCGGTGAACAATTCCAAGAATCATCCAGCAATTTGTATTGATCCGGTGCCATAGCTCCCGTCAACAATTGCATCGCCAACTCATCGGTCCAATGCGTTCCGGCTCCTGCAATGGTCAACTCACGCCATGCTCTTGCCTGCGAACTGTCTTTTCGGAATCCCACAATTCCTGTGTTGATTGCGGGCCAACTGTAACTCAACTGCCGTCTCAGCAACTCATCAATTTCTGGGGAACGTCCCTCCCACTTTCGCAATCGACCCGATATGAGATTGCCCTGCGATTGCCAGTCGGCGAATTGCGTTATGGACAAATCAAAATCGAACAACCTATCCAAGTTGCCATGAATTGTAGTGTCCCCATCCAGCAACAATGTTTGATCGAAAGGTGTCCATTGTGTAGTAAGTGCCTTTGTAACAAAGTTAGAATGCCGACAACCTTCGTAAGGCTCAACTAACATACAATCGACCTGTATGCGACTGTCGGATGCTATCTGCCGTCCTATCCTCTTTGTTTTTTCATCAAGCATCAACAGAATAGGGCCATCGTAGTGTTGACGTAAAGTGAAAAGAGAAACAGCTATCCGCTCGGCATAACCAACAGTACCCACGAACAAGTAAACAATACCAGATTGCATTATTTGCCCTTCGGTTTTGCTACTACAATCGTTTGACCAGCACCGGCATTGCACCATAACAGATCAACTACCTCACCCGCTTGACGGCAGAGGTCGATGTATTCGTGCAACGATGCACCAAAGCAATCACCGCCGGGATAGGGCAGCTGTGGGCGGTCATCTAGCTTGTGTGCGAACGACCAACTGAGAAGCAACAGACCTGTCGGTTTAAGTTGTGCCATCCACGTTTTCAGACACTCCAACGGTCGATCTGAATGGTCGAAGGAATTAGAATAAACAAAATCAAACCTTCCGATCCATTCATCCTTTTGCTTGTGGAAGTCCCATTCAATCACCCGCTCTTGGTCGCGGGCATAGAGGTCTGTTCCTACAACCTCTTCTAATTTTGGACATAACTCTTGAAACAATTTAACCTCGGTTCCACAACGAGCACCGTGACAGAGGCCTCGGCGAGGAGAATGCCAACCGCCCTGGGCGAGCAGTTTCCAATGTTCCTCTAAACAATCCACAATCCGACCTATCTCCACCTTGTTAGCGGTAGGTCTTCGTCCAGCCCGGTAGTGGGAACCACGAGTCTGCGTATCGAGATATGTCTTGTAATCTGGAAACTCATGCAGTCGCATTTATTCTTTCCTTCCATCGTTTGGTTTCACGGGGATCGTTGCAGCAATCAGGGCTGAACATGTAATCACGAACATATACCACGTCGCATTGTCCTATGTGACAGCGAAGGGTATGCGTCCATTGTCGAAAGAATCTGTGGGCGACAAGCCAGTCGTCCACGTCTTCCGCTGAACACCATCCAGTACCAGGGGCCTTGGCGGTTGTTTCGACGTTGACCATCTCGATGTATTGAATGAAGTTCTCTCCACCCTTCAATACATTCAATTCGTTTCCTTCACAATCCAACCACAACAAAACATGACCGCCTCCAGCGTGACGAAACAACGAATCCAGTGAGGTAACAGGTACTTCTATCTTGTCGTATGTTTCGTCCTTGTGAGTTTGGAAGTGGGGATGCAAAGATGAGCCATCCTTGTGTTTCTTTTTTATGTGCAAGGTTCCCATTCCTGGCTCGTCACCTAATGCAGTCCAATAAAACTCACCGGGGTATTCGTCCTTCAGTTTTTTAGCAAGTCCGGGGTGTGGCTCGAACCCAATGAACTTGATTTCCTTTCCCCACTTCTCTTGCATCACGTCAAGCTCTTCGTGGTATTGCCCGACCCCGACGTGATAAACGGTGTCGGCCTTCCAACCGATGGCGTCCCCGACTTGGGTTACGCCTATCCCACTACGTCTCATTAACTTCGATGCCATTATGTTTCCTCTTCGTATGTGATTTCTACTTTGCCTCGTACTGTCTTGGTTTTAAGACAGTCCCCTTCTATTTCCACATTCCCTTTGTTGTTTGTAACATAACTTCTTATAAATCCATTGTCGCCTGTAAAACAACAAATAACGTGGTGTTGAATCAAACCATTATAATGTACCGCTGAGCGATTATCAGGATTCCAATTGGAATCTGTTGAAAATCCATCGTGCCAATTGTAAAAATGTGGTGTCATATCATTGCCTCTTCGGATTTTTCCCGAACGTTGCGGTCGTTGCTCCAATGCTGCCAGCCACGCTTTTTCATTTTCGTTGTGAGAACACTATACCCCATTCGCATAGCAAGATACCACACATACCCATCTTGAGAAGGCACTGGAAGATGACCAGGAGCACAGGTTTTCTTTGCTAAATCTGCACAAATCTGAGTGAACTTTGTATTGAAAAAACTACACCACGAAATTATTCGATGATGACAAACCCGATCCTCACCTGGTTTAGGAGCTAAGTTTAATGATCCGGTACATATTTCCGATGACATTTTATTAAAGTTAACTTCCACCCACTTATCTAACTTAAGCATCTGGTCCGGTGGTCGGGTGAAACCCCAAGGATGGGATATAAGTACGGCATCATTCTGAAACCATACCGGATCGATCCAATCATCTTGTCCCGTTGCCACAACATCTGTATCAAGTTTCAACCAATAGGGAGTCTCTACCACAGCCGCCGGAACAAACACAAAGCCCGCCAACATCTTGCTTCGTTGGGGATCGTTCCATTTGTCGGTTTTTTCTGTTCCGTATTTGTGATCACCAGGAGGCCAAGCAACACAAGATAAATTGGGATGATCGACTATTGCCCGTATTTGTTCCACAGTTACTTGTTCATGGTCAAAAAATGCTACCATTGGCCCTTTTAATAATCCCGGTTTGTTTTTCTTCCAGGTTGGCCATGTATGACTCAATTGCCACAAGTGCCGCTTGTCAACACCAACTACCAATGTAAAGTCATTCATCCCATTCCCCCTTGTTTGTGACGCCGTAGACGCTTCTCTAACGCGATCCTTTGCTTGGCTGCTAAACCATACCGACTAGCACCGAAACGCCTCCAGCGGCGGCGTGGGGGCTTGTGAGAGTTATTCTGAGACATCATTCTCTTTCTTTACTCCACCATGCGTCTGAAAGCGGTTGATGTCTTCGGGATCGAGGTGTATCCAATAGAATTCCATTGCTACCGTATCTTCCTTTGCCTCAAACTCATGGCGAACCCCTGGCGGAACATCGTATATCTGACTAGCCTTTACAGATGTTTCATCAACAAAGCCATTCTCTCCATAGGTTCGGATGATCAGTTCACCTGACAAGATACAAAATCTATTCCACTTGAATTTGTGACTGTGGCAGGAGCAAAATCCTCCCTTGTCAACCTCGATCACGTGAGCCTCGGTATCATTGCGGGCAAACACCAATTGTGTACGTCCCCAGATTTTTCCAGAACGAGGGCCGATAGGTGGGATGTCAAACGTCATGTTGATTCTCCTTTTTTGATCGAGCAATGTTCCATTCGTTGCAAGTCACATATATCACAGCGTCGGCCGGTAAAGGTCGTTTTGGAACCCCTCCAAGAGCAAACGTGTAATTGAAGCATTCCTGACCCATGTGACCCCAATATTTATAATAAACAATATCCTTTGGACTATCCCCTATCAATTTTCCTACCACCTGATTTGAATGGCAGTTGCACCATTCTTCCACCGAAGAAAAACGCTTGAACCATTTAGCCCAACTGGGATGTTGTTTTACTTTAACACTACCATCCACAAAAAGGCGGACCGATGCTTGTTTATAGGGGCATAGTGGTACTTTTGGAAAAGATTGTTTTAGTTCAGGAAACTCAAAAGCCGGTGACATCATCAATGTTCTCCTTGTAATCTATTATACCATTATTTTACGGGATCATACCACGAAGACAAATCCGGAATTATCTCACACCCCCCACGGCAATCCTCCACGGCCTCAACAAACGGCACAAAGGGAAACGCACGAAGCCCCGACTTCTCATAAGTATTATACACCGACAACCCAAACTGCTCGAACACACCCCCCGCTTGCATCTTGCAAAGCCAGTCATTCACAACCACGAACTGCCCGGAATTGGATCGACAAGCCCCCTCGTCACGGGCTTGCCCGAAAGAGTATCCAGCATCAGGAGTCATGCGAAAGTCTACACCCAGCAGATATATCCGTCTGGCCCCTAGATAATAGAGCAGACGCAATCCCAACAGCATGGTGCAAACTGTCTTGGGTTGACCTGTTCGCTCTACACCTGATTTGTGGTTACCCCATGATGCTCCGTAGTGTCGAAAGAAACTATTATCCGGTCGAAGCCAACTGTCCCGACGAAAGCCCCATACGTTTGGGCTGTCGCAGGCGGACTTACCAAGCAACTCAAACCCTTCTGGCGTTTTCCGTCGCAGCGTTCCCCGCCGCTTTTTCATTTTTGGTGTGGGAATGAACTTCATTACTTGAGGATCAAGCCATATCGAATGTGAGAACTTCCGGGGTGGATCGGAACAGACCATTGCCTGTGGCCTAACCTTGGGATGCCCAGCAGCGTTATTGATAGCCAAGGTCCACACACCACGCAACAACAACAGGTCCAAGTTTACATCATTGGCGGAGGGTCCACCACCCATCAGAAAAGCAGCACCGCCGGCCAACATGCCACGAAGCGAATCAGTTCGTGACCGCTGCCTGTCTATTATCTGCAACGGGTCGATCCACTTTTTCGGAAGGTCGGAGACCGTTCTACGTTCGACACATTCCACGCAATCTGAATCATCAGGATGCAATGAACAGGTCTTGTCAAGCAAATAAAGACAATCTAACATCGTAACGGGAATACAACACCTTTATTATATTTTTGTGTCTATTGTAAATAATCCGGTATAATATACTGTGGCAAGCAAGTTAGGGCACTGTCCTAACAAAAGGTTGCTCTGTTATTTACCCTACTAATGGGGTATTTTCCTTGAGTAACTTTTCGCCACCTGTTCCCCTTGCTATAGTGGCATAAGTTCAAACCACTAGCAGGAGAACAGCGATGCACAAAAACAATTGGCTAGTTAGGCAGTTTCGGGGATTCTCAATTATTCATTGGGTGATAGGTGTAATACTATCATCCGCATCAGGTATTGTATGGAGGTATGTTCTTATGACATCAGACTTTCAGATTATTTTCATCACAATGGTTTCATTTCTCACTATCATAACCTTGATATCACAATGGTTAAACCGACCATCAAAAAGAGGAAAAGAGATACAACAGACTTCTAGGAAGCTGCTATCTACAATTCCAGATACTGTTGGAGAAGTGGAATGGAATGCATGGCTTCTCGAAGCGGAAGCCGAATTGAGGGGAAAGGGATTAAAAAGAAAATCCGACATACTATCTTCACTTGTAAACAGGGCTGATCCCATCAACAAATCAAAAGTTGCTGAAAGTTTTCTCAAAGGACTGGTTTACGATGCAGCAGCCAACTCGTTGAGCAGCTCCTCCAGTTCCCAAACATGATTTGCCACACCCGCTTCAACCGCTGGCGTCACTTTAATTGTACCATGAATCCGGCAGAAGTTGTAATACAAAAAATAAATCGCCAGATGATATTCGTGGTTCTCCCACTTCTTGCTGAACGCATTGGTCATCCGAGTCATGCGGCGAACGGCCATGCGGACCGATAGGTTGTGACGTTCGATGTGGCTTGTGCATACTCGATTCACGTCGGGGTGCCCACAAACCGAATGAAGACGGGCACCTACGATTGTGGAAGGTGAGTATCGTGTATTTGGAGAATGCGGCACTTGGCCCCCATACGTCTTGATGACTTGAGCAAAGTCCACTTGCCCGTCGAAGGCTTTGGGAATCGCCGTTTCGTAAGGGATATATCCGTCCGCCGACAGTTGGCAACGCCCATCAATAGCTCCCCGCAGTTGCCGGGCGAACTTGTGCGTTTCAATGGGTGTACGGCGGCCGACACGCCAGGCCAGAAGCAGCTTGGAATTACGCTCTATCGCCGTGAAGCAATAGGCATCGCCGAATCCCCTTCCATAATTCTTCTGCTTGCGTGTCCTTTCCTTGCAGCCGACGAAGCTCCATATCTCGTCGCACTCTACATCGCTGGCCGGAAGGTTCTGCATCTCCGTGGCCCAATACCGCTTGGCCCTGCGTCCTACCGTCTCTAGTAGGTTCAGAACTGTGTCGCGGTGAATTCCGATGATACGCTCAATCGAGAGGATGCTGTTCCCCTCCAACAGCAGCTTCAGACAGAGCAATCCCTTTTCCTTGGGAATACGCATACTGCCGAAGGGTTTCGGTTTGTATTCCTTCCAAACCCTGCCGCACAAAACGCATCGAAACCGCTGATCTCCGTACTTGTCGCGTCCGTGGCGTCTCGTCTGGGTGTGTTGACAAGCTGCTGCAATCATGGTGGCCTTTGCTCATGCGGCCAGCCGACCGTATAATAGTAGTGTGTGAACCAGTGTTCGGGTCGGATGACCTGGGTGCTGTGTTGCCCCGTCGGTGTTCGAGCATCGGCGGGGTTTTTCGTTGGTGTTTACTCATACCATTTATTGTAGTCTTTTTATGGCATATAACAATGGGGAAAATTGGGGGTTTACAAAGGATTTTTTGTAGCTATAATATAGGTATGAGAGGACGACCACCCAAAAAGCCGTCAGATCGTCGGGAGAACGCGCTTCGGATACGTCTTACCGAAGCCGAGCGGGCGTTGCTTGACGCTACAGCCCGAGAAATGGGCCTGGATACATCAGCTTGGGTACGATCCGAGTTACTTCGGATAGTCAAAGCGTCAATAAAAAAGCCGCATCGTTTGACGGATACGGCAGTGGCCTAATGGCCGAAGGCACCTGACTGTAACATCAGGCGATCGTCCTAACACTTATATTATCGGCTATACACAGAAAAAAGCAAGTACAAAAATACCCCGCCATTACTGACGGGGCGGTAGCCAAGTTGGCTAGCAATCATCCCAACACCTATATTATCGGTTATACACAAAAAAAGTCAAGAAGAAAAAAGGAGCGAATGGGATTCGAACCCATGAACCATCAGTTGGGATGATTGCCCGATTATCAATCGGGTACCTTAAACCACTCGGCCACCGCTCCAAGCCCGTTCTCTTTGCTACCCCAACAGAGGCAGCAGGACGTGCCGTATGTGTCACCGAATAGCCTAAGCTCTTTCCTAGCAATGATCCATACTCGAACCTGACGCTTTCAATTAGACAATCCACCACAAGAACATTCAATACCTCCCACTTGAAAAACCGAAAAATCAACTAGACTGCTACTAGGGGGGTAACAAGTATTTGTCAGATTTTTCAGGATTTTTGCTGTTTCAATATCGGAGACGGTATAATAGAATATAGAACAGAGGCGGGACACCAACCCGCTTGGGTGCAGAAGAGATTCAGCGTCGAGACAACACCGTACCCTTTCTAGCTGTGGGATGACCGTCGCCCTCTAACGGCGATGGCAGGCAGGACCACCTTGAGGGCAATTGTGTGGTGTTCTATGTAGACGTGAAAGATTATGAGTTTACTGGGGTTTATATTTCATTTTGGAGATGTAGCATGATACCTTTACTACTTGAGTTCGTGGCGGCCTATGCACTTGGCATCATTGTTGGCGTTGCAGCATTGGGGGCAGTGCTGGTATGTATTGCAGCAAAATGGAAACCAAAAAGAGTGGCAACCTGTCTACTGTTCTACACATTTGTCGTCTCGTCTACTCTTTTCCTTTGTGTGATATGTTTTAACATTAGGGTGACAACATGGCTAAACGTGCTTTTACACTCGTAGAACTGCTGGTGGTGATCGTTATCATCGGCTTGCTGATGGGGCTTTTGCTTCCAGCCGTCAACGGCGTCCGTCGTAGTGCCCGAAAAGCTGCTGCGGCTATCGAGATTTCGCAACTCGATTTTGCGTTGAAATCTCTCAAGGAAAAGTATGGCGAATACCCACCCGACTTCGCAGACGTGGATCGGGAAGCGGCGATGAGACAAGTGCGACGATTCATTGCCAAGGTCTGGCCGCGTTGCACTCGATTGCCCCGCGACTTTCGGGGGACCGAGTTACCATCACAGTTCAATGCCGGAACCGCATTGGTGTTTTGGCTCGGAGGCAACTACGATAGAACGCAGGACCTAGCAACAGGGCGGTGGATAATCCAGCACGTTGGGTTCTCTGCCGATCCGACGAACCCCTTTGACGTAGACGCCGCTGGTGATCCGTTGCCGGCCACGGCCCCGCCAGGAGACCCTGCTCGTTCGGCAAGTCGAGTGAATCGGTTCTTTCCTTTCCCAAATGACCGGCTTACCGGTTCACCCGTAGCCAACTTTGCCTTTTGGCCTAAGACGTACTTTCAACCGACGAGCGGAGCTGGGTATGTCTACTTCCGGGCCGAAAGCAAAAGCTATGGATTACAGACCTATACCAAACCATCCGGCGAAGTGGTAGTCATCAGTGGCGGTAAGGGTTTTCCAACGCTGGCCTATGGTGCAATAGTAGATGGCCGCGTTTCCACTCCCGTATTGTCATGGCTAAACACAGACAGCTATCAGATTCGATCGTGCGGCCCCGATGGCATGTGGTATGCTGGGCCGAGCGGATGGGGAATGAGGCTCGGATTGTCAGAAGGCTTTACGGTTCCCGCCGATGATATGGGCAACTGTTGGGAAGGATCACTAGAAGATACTTTCTGATTCGCTTCGGCCTTCTTAATTGCCCCTAGCACCATCCGCTTAATGAAGTACCGGCTTCCCGGCACGGCCACGGCATATTGCCACCAGCCGCGTTTCTTTGCTTCAGATTCCATCCAGCCAACAATCTTATCGAGTCGTTCCCGACACACTGCCGGCCCCCAGACGTTCATCTCGACGATTCGACCTTCGCAGCCACACTTCCGCGTCGGGCTTTCGCCGACCCAGCGCAGTATCGCCAGGTGCAGGAAGTCGCCAGGGCCCCGTACCTTTTTGCTATTTTCGTGGGGACAGCTATGTACTAATCGTTTGCCCGGACTCTCTATAATACGCCCACACAATTCACAAGTGTGTTTCCAATTACCATTCTGGAATATATTGCTAATCAGTAGCATTAGATCAAGTAACTAAGCATTGGGCACCCGCCCCCGCACAGGCTTGGATAGTAGAACTACATGCCGTAGCCGGAGCGGAAAAAATTTGAGGTACGATCCCATAAAGAGCGGTGCGACAATCTATTTGAGAAGGAAAGTCCCGACTAAAACATATAAGAGTTCCAAAAATTAGAATACGTACACTCTCGTTAGATGTATCTGTTCCAACATCATAACCTGCCGATAGAAAACAAAAAGCAGTACCACAGCCAGTTGATAACCCAACAGATGCCCACCTGCATGTATTGGGAAAACCTGGATTGTATATAACCTCAAAAGATAAACCATTCAAACTGTCACAACCACCCGGAACGGCACAAAGGTTAGCCGTTAAGTTTTGGGGAGTCACGATATAGCTTGCTCCTGCCGTATCAGTTATACATCCAGCACAAGTATTATAGGGACCAGAACTGGAACTGTCACTAGAACTGTCACTAGAACTGCTACTGCTACTATCTTCCTCACAACAGCACTTCCTCCTGCTAAACCTCGCAATCGCGGGTCGCATCATACCGGCGAACGGTTTTGGCATCACGTCTTCGGGATCAAGCCCAACGAACCAAGGCTTCTTCTTCACCCTGGCCTTCGGTACTTGGATAGAGGGGACGTAGAGACCAGACTCTTTCCGTTGGTATTGCTTAGTCATTTGAGCTAATCCTCATAGATCGACCTGGCCGATGTAGCATGGGGTATTGACTATCACAGGAGTACATTCCTATGAGTTTTGTTCGTAGGGAAACCAACCGATTCACAGCACGTAGCAATGACGAACGCGTGTTCATTATTATTGAGTACACAGATTATCGAGATAATGTAGCTTGCAGCAAAAGACTCGAAACATCAAATGGGTTGGGTATTGATCGTTCAAGGAAAGGGGTTTATAAAACTGTCGGTTATGATAGTATCACTGGATTCGATGAGATTGAATTGCATTCAGATGATCCCAACGCTCCCTGATTCACAATTCGGCCCAATGCGAGACATTGTGTATGATAAACAACTCTCTATCTATCCAAAATAATTCCTCCATTCTATCTTTTTCCATACCTAACGTTAGCAAACCCTCACTTGTCCTGTTTCTCCCTTTCACCAATACCCACCTCGACCGATGAAACAATCCATCAAATGAAAGAGAAGGCACAAACCTATTAGCATCGAACCAAATTGATTCCTTTTCTGGTTTACGTATCTCAATCTCAGTCTTCACTAACTCTATTCCCATCATAATCTCCTCTATAAAAAGGGGGTCAACTTACTACTATCTTCCTCTGGGCAACAGCACTTCCTTCTGCTCATCGACATCGTTGGAATCCACAAGTGCGGGGCTGGGAACATCAGACGTTCGGCAGGAGTGGTTAGTCTCATAACACCTATTCTAAAAAAATCTTGTCGTTTGCAAGTCCTTGTAAAAACCCTTCCGCCACAACAGCCCGATCGTCGGGAGATGCCTGCTGAATCATTCTCCTCAGCACTCTAGCTTTCCAAGCCAATCCCATGCCCCGTAGTATTGAGGTTGTTTTGTGCGTCCATCTTTTCCATTCGTCATCATCAGTATCTTTTGGAATGAACGGTACTTGATCCGTCAACGCCTTAATTCTGCTGGCCACTCGGAAATAAGGAAAATGGAACCACACCAACACAAACAATGCAAGCAGCAGGCCGGCGATGATAGACAACATTACGTTCCCCTTGAAAGCAATCGACAACAAAACAAGTACACCACCACCAACCAACGAAGCAAAAACCCCCATGAGAAACTCGGGTCGTTTCTCATTCCAAAACAACGCAATGAATTTGCTGTAAGTCATGCTTGTT